>Ga0247730_1000369_pt1 | contig 36231 bp, 30 predicted proteins | sample UWRJL073202C2_FD_180959 | JGI IMG/M metagenome (GOLD analysis project Ga0247730, IMG submission 180959) | Plant litter microbial communities from Arlington Agricultural Research Station in Wisconsin, United States - UWRJ-L073-202C-2 | ecosystem: Environmental > Terrestrial > Plant litter >... | reverse complement strand
GTTCAGATGCCCGTCGGTTTTATCGCCAGCTACGGATGGCGTGGGAGCGTGGTGCGTTATCACCACGGTTTTCCCATCAAACGGCTGCGCCAATTGTGCAGTCAGCCATTCATGCGCTTTCTGATTTCGCGTGACGAGGTCATCCGGGCGCAACCTGCGGTAAGACGCATCAGCTCGAATCACCTGGAAATCATTCATCCACTGCCAAGCCATATTGCTGGCTGCAACTACGTCCCCCGTGCTCGAAAAATCCGTCCAAGCAGTCGTGCCGAGGAACCGTGTTTGCTGCCAAACAAACGTCTGGTTTTCGAGCACGTGAACGTGTGGTGCAGCAGCGTCCTTCATTTTTCTCAGTGTGTGGTCGATGTGGCCTTTATAGAATTCGTGATTTCCACAGACGTAAATTACGGGGACGGTAAAAACCTCATTCGCCCAGATTACCCCTCGGTTCTGCGTATCAATGTCACCTGCCAAAATCACCGCATCGCAATTACTAACAGGTGCGTCGAATGCAGAGAACTCCCGGTGCAGATCTGAGTAAATTTGAAGCTTCATTTCGAATGGCATCCCCGTTGGATAGAACCGATGTGTCTCGGTAATGCAGACACGATCCGTCACTTTGAGCCAGCACCAAAAATCTTCGGGCGATTATTTTCGGCACAACGCAAGCAGTCCTGCAGTGTTTTTCGGTTTAACTATATATTGGGACGAAGCAGCTTTGAGGCCGTAGTGATGCGCCGTATTTCACGCCAAGTATCCCGCCCACGTTGGATGCGATATGCGCTCCACTGAGGCCTGCCGGAGCCGTATAAACCACTCGAATCAATATATAGATTTGAGCGGCGCAATGCAATCGCGGCATATCCGTTGGTTTTGCGGGTATGGATAAGATGTCCTTGCGTAACGCCCTGGCATCCGCGCTACAGCTACTGCGATCCAAGCGTGGACTGTCTCAACAAGACCTGAGCGGGACGGTCACCCAGTCACATATCAGCCAAGTCGAAAGCGCCAAGACCTCTCTTACGACTGACTCACTTGAGGATCTGTGCGGGGGACTGCAGGTTCACCCTGTCGCGTTCATGGCGCTTGTTTACGCCGCTAAAACCCAGACCTCTGCGGCCCAAGTGTTGGCAATCGCTGAGGCAGACCTTAAAGAGCTCAGGCTACTAAAAGGCCTAGTGCGTCCCGAACCCGAAAAACAACCTCATCCACGGGTCATCGAAGCTTCCGGCGACAGGATGGAGGTAAGGCAATTGCGGGATGCGGGTCATAGCCAAGCCGAGATCAGCAAGATTTTGGGAATGGCACCATCCACAGTCAGGCGCCACTGGCATCGTGAAGGGACTGTGAAATGACTCCACCATCTCCACATGAACCATCAGATGGAGTCGCATTAGCTGACAGCGAACCGCCGAATCAGGATGTATTCCTTGGCACGCAGAGCCGCAATCTGAATGTGTTCTGCCATGAGACCTATGATGGATCGGACTGCTGGAGAGGCCATACGTCGATCGGTATGGCCACAGATGAGCAGAAAGCGCCTTTGGTTGATGAGATCGCTGAGGCCGGATCCCCGCTGAACCCAAAGTACTTCATCGCCGTTGAGAACCTTGAGCTGTGGATAGAAAACGAGCTAGCTGGCCTATGCCGTTACCGGCTAGCCACTGGGGACGATCCCGAATACGAAATCGCTCCCGGAGAGGCGTTCAGGCTACTTTTGACTTTGGACGCTATTTTCATTCGGCCCCAATTTCACTCCCAAGGGTTCGGCCAGATCCTCAGTGAGGAGTTGGCCCTACTTGTAACGAGCGGGATTTTCACCAAATTGCGTGCAGACATATCTATCCATCCAGAGGTGGATTTGGCTCTGTACTGCGAGTTCGAATCGGCGCAAGGGGAGCGCTTTTTCAACCAGCTAGTAGACGAGCTTCAGTTCAGGACGGAGATCATTTCACACCTGATCAAAGTACCTATCAAAGTGTCCACTGATGCAGGTTACTAGCCTCAAGCAGGATGAGCCGGATAAAAATGTGTTCCAGTTGCAGTGGCTTGATCGTTTTTCCAGACTCCATCGGATGTTCGGTGCTCATAACTCTCATTTATCCGTAAGGTCTTTCAGCATCAGCGTCGAGGCATCACCCAACTCGTACTCTCCTGCCGATGATCAGTTACCGAACCCGAGCTGATTCAGCTGCCCTTTCAGGAAGCTTTCCTTGAGCACTTTTGGAAACGAGAACGCCAGCTTCCACATCACGTAGATGAAGCCGATTGGCACAATCACTCCCAACCATCCGCCCATCAGCAGGCCTACAAAGCTGAGCGGAATGAAGAGCAGTGCCAGCATACCGGCGCTCAAGCGCATCTTGCTTATCCAGGTCTTGAAGCCATTCTCTTCGTAAATTTTCTGGCCGGCCCCTGTCTTAATCGCAAACAGGATGTGGCCAAACCGGCCCAGCTTCACAAAATAGAAGTCCCCTTCTATCCCCGGTCTCATATGAGATTCAACAAGATGCCCCACTCCCACTTTCTTGACGAGCTTGGTGCTGCCGTCCGCGCCCGCGATGCGCAGATATGTGTATTCCGCACCGTCTGGCTTGATCGATGACGGGCCGACGACTTCCAGTTTTCCATTGACCACAGTTACTTCTGACATCACAGCATCCTTTGCATAGGAAAATTTGGCGTCAAAACGCCACCACGGGTGAAATACTAAGTAACTCTTAGCATGCGGTCAACGCGAATCTAAGAATCTCTTAGCCTTTGGGCTGAGAGAAAATGAGTATTTTTGCCAAGCGTTTGCTGCAGGCCAGGAAGGCTGCAGGGTTGTCTCAGGAACGCCTTGGGATCCTTGCAGGAATTGAGGAAGCTTCAGCGTCAGCTCGTATGAATCAGTATGAGAAAGGTGTCCATGCGCCGGGTGAAGGCACGGTGAAGCAGATTGCCGGGGTTTGCGGGATGCCTGTGGCTTACTTCTACGCCGAGAAGGATGACGAGGCAGAACTGCTCGCTTTATTTCATAAATTGAAGAAGGCGCAGCGGGGGGAAATTCTGGCTGCGGTGAGGGTATTGGCCCAGAGCTGATTTTCTCGGCGTCGCTTTCCTAGACGTTGATCGGGCTCGCTACATGCGGCTTCCTATGAACTGCGCTTGGATTTTCGAACAAGTCACCGGTCACCTTGTGGCCGGCCACTGTTGATTCATCCAGTGGTCGAGACTAGGCTATGTGGAGTACAAATGTTCTCCATGGCGGTATCTTTCATGAACGATGATCTAGTTGACGACACCGGTTTTGACCTGGGTCTTCCCTCCCCGCTGGAAATGACGCGCCAAGAATGCTTGCTGCTGCACAGCGAGCTTCGTGACGTTTGGTCAGAGCTGCGCCGCTCTCGCAGAAACGTAGCCAGGCTTGTTCAGATGAACTCACTGCTTACTGAGGATTTGGGCAAGCTGCGAATCGAACACAGCCGGGTTCGGTGGGAATTGTCCGACGTGTACCTTAAGGCCGGGTTGGAAGCAGGAAAGAAATGGAATTCATACGCAGGGGCCTATGGCCGATCGGCGAGTTCAGGAGGGGCCAACTCTGATTGAATCCGGCGCTCCAAAGGCGAGTCAGTATCCTCGTAGCTGCTCAAATCTGACGCCTCAAGCACTGCCGTGACGTAACCTCGTTCCAATGCCCAGAAGCAACCCTGAATAGTTCTGGATTCGAAAGGCCCCATGTCCACCTTGAGCTGGTCGAGCTCAAATATGGCCAGCCATGAATTCTGAAGCCGCTGCTCCATCAGCCAAGCTGCTTCTGAGCCACCTTCAGCATTACTGACGGCCTGATCAAACTGCGCTTCGTCGTCCACAGACTCATACACGTAAATCCTGTTGAGGACAAAATGCCAAAGGTCGAAGCAGGACAAGGCGATGAGGTTGGCCGGGACGCGGAGTTGTAGCACTACTGGGTCTTCAAGGCCTGCGAGGTCTTCGATGTAAGGCTTACTGCTGTCCTCCCCTCTTTTGACCCAGCACCACCATGGCGACAGATCTGGGGCCGGTGCCGGAAGGCCAGCGTCAGCCAGAGACATTTTCATCCAGGCATAGGCCCGCTGAAACATCGGGTCTACTTCAGCTTTATCTAGCGGGCAGGTCAGCGTTCCACGCGATGAAAGCAGAAGCCAGGTTGAGCGCTCCATGACCGTCCAGCATTTGATGTGGCCTGACGATGTTAAGAATCTGGATTGCCATTTTCTGACGGTGTTCTCAACGGTCAATCGATGAACTTTCAGATCCAAAGAGACGTACTCTCGATGCTCATTTAAGTGCTGCGATGAGGTCGCTCAACGAGACGCAATTTGACTCAAAATGAGCTGCGCCTGCGGACGTGACCGGATAGGTTTGACAAACAATTTCTACGGCATCGGCCATACGAAACAGGTGCAATAGCTCCCTTCCTGCCACCTTTATTACTTGGGCTGGCTCTGCTTCACCGTCGCCTCAAATCGACGCCTCTCGTATAGCCAGCTCCGATATACTGAACAGCTCCAGGACTACGATATCCCTAAGGTGATCCGCGTGGCATACAAGGTCTGGATCTCCTGGCTGACCTATGTAAAACGCCCGGGTGTCCGCGAGCGCTGTCACATCCGGATGATTGGGCCGGCGCCGTATTATCCATGCGCCATTAAGGCCACGGCTGCTGATATGAGGTATCAAAGCAATCTGCCAAAGAGAAGGATAAGATCCCAAGTCGCCCATAGCTAGCGGCGGCATGCCGATGTGGACGGACGTGCCAGCACATCTGAAAGCCGTCGAACTGAAGGTGTCGCAGTCCCAAGAGCCCTTCGGCTCCAGTTGTCGCATTAGACATAGGATCGCGGGTAACACCTGACGAGATTTCTTCCCCAAAAACTGGGCACAGCGAACCAGAGACTTTTCCCCTTGGGCAACCTCTCCAACAGGAAGCGGGACGAGCATCTGCGCGTCTATAACAACAAATTCCCACTCGAGAATCCCGTCCTTCTCCATCTGCGCGGCGTCTACCAGCTCGTTGCCATAAATACGCAGTTGCTCACTTCGCAGAGGAATAGAATCGGTAGACCTTAGAGCTTTTCCAGCGAGAGGATCAAGAACCATGGAATTGATCAGGCCCTTCCAATCACATCCACAGCCTGACCATATTTGGACAGCCTCAGGAAACGGCACTCCGGACATGTTTTGATCCGGAGTTCCGACGTAGTAACTGACACGGGAGCTCAAGCCGAAGAAACCTTTCGTGATCGCAGACGAGCAAGGCTGGGCGCCCTCTACGATAGAAACTCGCAACACAAGATCTAGATCACCGCACTCTGATGCCCCACGGGCGTAAGAACCGACGACTCACAGCTCTGGTATTGCGACTCGCGTAGTCTGGGTAGCCTTGAAAGGATCTCTGTGGTTAATGAGGCGCTCTGAGGCCTCCTCCAGAGCACGGCATATACGTTCAAGCTTCTTGGTGAAGGAGACTCGAGGTAGTCGATTTTCGGGCATTGTGATGTCCCTAAGTTCCATGATCAGATGCCACACTACTCTTCCAAGGGAAGAAAAAATCCAAACCCTGGTACCTCCAAGACACTAGGTACAGTGTCATGGAACCATACAGTAGTGTTTACTTGTGTTGACTATGCTACTCCCTCCCACCTATCATGTGTCCAAGCCCCAGAGAGAGACCGTCTCCCAGGGGTCGACTGAGAGATCGACCGGATTCGGTGAATCTAGGCGCATCTTGAGGGCTTTAGCAGCGCCGAAGCGTCAACAGGTAAGGTGGTTCAGTCTGTTGGACGACGTGGCTATAGTAATGGAACCAGTCTGAAATACATTTTTAAATACCCGCCACACTCTGTGGCGGGATATTTATGTGTGCCTTACAGCCTGGAGAACGCATGGAAGATAGTACTGATGTCTCGCAATTAATTTTGCACCTCCTATCAAAAAACTCCCCTGAACTTGGTGCTCGCCTCAAGCAACGCTTGAACAAAGCGCTCAATAGCAATGGCCGTCCTCGTTTTGACGAGAAGGCTCTAGGGTATCGTAAGTTCGCCGAATTTTTGCATGACACCCTTTCCGATTACATCACGATAGATCTCCCTGCGACTCCTGGAGATCTAAGCGTTTCCCTCAAAAGGATACCTCTGCCTGCCGCGCACAAAGCGCCGCCGAGGCAAGACTCGCCCCGTATCCGCAGCGATGTATGGCAAGCGTTTACGAATCCGGATCCCCTGCGCAAACGGTTTTTCCAGCGGGATAACCGGGCGATTCTTCACTTCCTCAGTAAACGAAGTGAATCATATCAAGAGCAACTGAACGGCAACCCCCAGAACTTTGTTGAAATCGAGGAGATCAGTGCGCAGAACCAGATTCAATGGATGCATGAACTTCTTGACGAGATCAAGCTTGAATCCGGAGAACGAGCACCTCTCGAGGCGCTGATCTCCGCCGGTTATTCCAGTAGCGCGAATGCCGCATTCACACGTGCGCTCGGAGAGCATGAAGAGAAATGGCGTCGATATCGCACGCGTCGAGTGGCCAAGACCATTGAAACATGGGCGCAGGAGCACCATGTCGCATACGACGAACTGTGTGAGCCGAAAACCGACACACTAGCAGGCCAGTCCTCGCCCGCGTTAGCGGCGGCACCAGCAGAAGTGCTGACGCCACGCCAACAAGCGGAGCAGCTTCTCAAACGTCTTGACGATGAAGAAATCGCGAAGATCGTAATACCCGCGATGCTCAGCTATCTGCTCACAACTTCCCGTATTTGATGGCTTGAGACGAACAGATGCCCCACATCCTAATCGTCGGCCTACCCAAAGCAATGCGCCGTCGCGCTGAAGCAACATTGGAGCAGTGGGATTTTTTCCCTTCCACCATTCCAGCAGATGTCGGTAGGGACGGTAAACTCAAGATCGTCCCCAGCCAAGAGGATGCGATTCAAAAGCTATACAACTACTGCGAGCTGGTGGCTGACACCTATTCAGACGCCGTCATCCTGGTGCTGCCATACGCACCGATCGATGCGAACCTTCAAGCTGAACTCGACACCTTGGAAGACCTCGGCGCCAAAGTCACTTTCACGGGCGAACCTGGCTCCAATTGGCCAGCAATCAAACCGGGAAAAAAGCTAGATACAGCGTTCTTCAACGCTGTTTTCGAATGTTTACTGGACGACGTCCTTGGGGAAAGGGAGCTTGAGGAGCTTGCTCCCTCCGACTACATCCGTGCGCTCGCCCAAGAGCATCCGAAGTTCATAATTGTCGCAAACGCATTGGAAAGGTGCGATGAAGCGGCACCACACCGTCACGATTTTCTGAGAAATTCTGCGGATGCGTTCATTGATTTGATCCAGCAAAAGAGTGGAAGTGGGCGGACGGACGCATTTTTCCGCGAGAAAGGTATACATCACGCTCAAACGGGCGGAATTACAGTGAAAACGACGATTGTCATAAACGGCGTAGCCTATGCCGAGAAGAAAGTGAATACCCACCTAACCAGTGGTAATCACACCACCGCTCAAGCCGCCACTAGAATTTACTATCACGAACTGCATCACGAAGATGAGACGTACATCTTCGTTTTGTACGTTGGCCCTCACCCAGAAACTGATTTGACGCGACGCTACGAGTTTACCTGCTGAAACGCTCGATCATGTCATCCCCTGTGCAGTTGGACGCCCAGCAATGACATTCGAAGAATCTGCAATGTATCTGTCCGCCGCCCCCCCCTTCGCCCCCTGAACCTAACCGAAAGGTCATCGCAAGCGCGACTGGGCGTACTCATCGAAGAGCATGCACAGGAGTGGCGATATCCATGACACGAACGTTCGTGTTGCTTACAGGAGCGTGACAAGCCTTCCAGATCAAGTATTCTGCGGCCGGCCCCACCTAAACGCGGGCAGACGATAACGGGCTATCCAGCCAAGGAAGACCAAAGTGGACATCGCAGACCTTCTCAATCCGATCACTTACGAAAAAAGACTCGTCATCTTCTTCGATGTCATGGGCTGGAAAATCCACGTCACCGCGGCAGGCAACGACCCTGAAAAAGTCGGACAGTTGGCGCTGATCCCAAGACTGTTGAAAAGCTTGCCTGTCCTACAGGCTGCGGGATCAGGCGAGGCCCGAATAACCTCTTTCTCTGACTGCTGTGTTATCAGCCTCCCGTATAAGCGAGAGGAACTGTCTCGCGTGATATATGGACTGTCCAACGTATTTGTAGGCGCTGCATGCGCGGGTTTTTTGCTGCGAGCAGGTGTCACGGTCGGAGACATTCACCAGGATAACGACCTTGTGTTTGGCCCTGCACTCAACGTCGCTCATGCCTTGGAGTCCAACGGAATGTACCCCCGGATTGTTCTGGACGAAAATATCCCGGAACTCACAGACGTCGAGCTTGTGGATGGCATGCTCGGGAAGGACGAATTTGGCAGCTTTATAGACCCTTACACCTTGTCGTTCTTGAAATCAGACTACATGCGCAAAGACTCAATTCCCGACGGTACTGTTATGGGGCTAGCAACTGACAAAGCAGTCACGATTTATACCATCCTGCATTTCCGCCTCCGAGATATGCTCAACAAGGCACAGGGTGAAAAAGCCAAGAAGCAGGTCGGGTGGCTGTACGCTCGAGTCAGAAACCAGTTCAATAAAATACACGGCGGTTAGCGATGTATCCGGGCAGACTGCAAGCCATTAGCGCTATGCGAAGAGTTAGACCCTGAGCCCACATTCGGCCGCGACCCTGATTTCTGAGGCCAGGTAAAATCTTTGAAGGCTGCTTTTTTCGCGTTATGTCGTCGAAGCAATCCAAAGAAATCACTTTCCCTAGCGCGGGGATCCTCCCAAGCTTCGGAGCACGCGGCTTTCGTCGACCAGAGAAGATGCATCAGTACCGCCTGAGCGCCTACGTGGATGGCTTGATGCCGGTGACCTAATGAGCGCGATGGCCCCGGTTCACGGGCTGGGATTTCAGGGTCAAGCAGCTAGCTCAACCGCCGAGCCAAGCTATGCAGCTCGTGCGAGCGATCTCCATATAGACCTTTGAGTAGGCAAACAACGTGCTTTAGCGGTAGCGCCATTATCGAGTCAGGCGTTTTTTGGTAACTCCCACGAACCGGCATGCCGCACTTTCCTATGTCCCCTTTCCATCTCGCGAGCCTCACCCCGCGTCATGGTTAATCACGCTTTGTCAGCTTCCTGGATGATCGGTGAATCGGTTATCTGGTTAGCAATAGCGTTCAGCCGAATTTCCCCGCGCTGAAAAATCTGGATCATGCGAAGCAAGGCCTGCGCATCCGGCGAGTTTCCCGCAGCTTCAAGACGGTTAGCTATTCGAGCAAGCTCCACTGCTGACCACTTCAAATCTGAGCTTACTCCTTGCAGGTCTCGTCTCGTTTGAACGCCGGTGTTTGTTACCGTCATTTGTTCATGCCTCCATCTACAAAACGAACTTTCGCTTTTACAAATCGCTATCTATCTGCAGTGCCAGTCCATAACCATCCGTGCAGCTCGAAAAGCGAGAAGTCTGCATTTGCGGACGCGCGGACAGTCAGAATAATTCAGCACGCCTGCCAAGCTCAACGCAGATGACCTCCCTACCCAGCTATCATCGGTCTAGTCAGGACGATGACAGGCTATCAATACCGCAACAGCATTGAGCCCCTCAAGTGCAGTCAGGAAAGCGAAGATGACCGATGAAGTAAGTGAGAAAGATAAAAGCAAAGTGTCACCCAGTGAAAGAGCCGGGGTGGAGCCTGCACTCCAATCTCTTGAAAGCTCGCGCCAGGAGTACGTTCAGAGCTGGGCAGTAAACGCCCAAAATCACGCATCACAGGATCATTACTCCTGGATGGCTGAACGAGTGACAGGGCATCGTCGTACGCTAGAAATCGGCTGTGGCACTGGCCAGTCGACCCTTGCCTTGCTGGCAAGCGGGCATAAGGTGATTTGCGTAGAGGAAAACCCTTGCTGCATCCGCTCAACCTCTGAGGCTCTGGAGATCCAGGGTTATAAAGTCAAAGTGCTATTTCGGGCTACAGCTCTTGCGGTCACTGCCATAGCTTACCGCCTCCAATACCGTGAAATTTCAGATGCTCAGGAGGCTGACTGCCTGATCATCGAGGGAGACGCCCTGTACGATCCGGGCCTTATGAAATGGCTCATGGCTCAACCCAAATTTGATTCCGTAGTTTGCTGGCTCCTGGGTACACACAACGCCAGAGGAGGTAACGTAAGCATCGACAAGAGCCTGGTCAAAACACCAAAAGATCACAGGCTTCTTGTTCAAAACTTGGTGTACGAACTGGCCGATGACGTCCTGCGCCCTGGCGGCATTCTGAACGTCATAGACCGGGGGGCCGTTCCTGGTTCGCATGAGATTCAGCGTGACGTCATCGACGGACATCTGGATCAGGCCAGTGTTACTTCGCTGCAATTTCGTGCCTTGGAATTCACCGCCCACCTTGAAAGCAATGCGACTGGATCCATGCAAATGACCCGGCCTGTGAAATCCTCCTTGGCTGCAGCGTCGCGCAGCGCTCTGATATCTGTGACGTTTTACAAACCCAGCTGACGGCGGACAGCCTAAGTCTGAAGCTGATGAAACAGACTATGCTGAATTCATTGCCCCCTCACGCATTGCGAACCCAAATCTTCGGTAGGGCCTGTAGGCTCATGGATGGGGTTCGAATACCTTCGAGGATGCCTAGTAGCGCTTTGTGTAACGCTTGGGTGAGTAAACCTTGCCTCTGTTGTATGGCGAAGGCTTGGGCGGTTTGTAATCGCACGTCGGAAAATTATCGCAGGTCTGAAAGCGGCCCCTACTCCCGTTCTTCCAGATAATTTGACCCACCTTGCACTGGGGGCAAGCCCTTCTGCCGGGTTGGTTGTCATCCACCCCTTCCAATGTGACTGCACCGTCCTTGATCAGCTCTTTCAGAAACACCGAGACGAGGCCCTGGACAGTGATCATGGCAACTGATCGACGAGCACGCGTGAGTGCAACGTAGAACAGCCGTCGCTCTTCACCGAAAGCGTAAGAGTCGTCACTTGCCATGGCCAAGGACACTATTGGGTCATCGGACATGGTGCTTGGGAAACTGTAGCTGCGAGCGCTGCTCACCATGGCCGGCAGGATTACATAATCCGCCTCGGTGCCCTTGGAGCGATGAACGCTGAGAAAGGAAAGTTCGAGGTACCCACCGAATTTTTCACGCCAATCACCTGGAATGAAGTCGGCATCCTTGTTGTACCGACCCAGCATGCACACTTTGATCTTTCGATCCTGTTCGCCTGGGATAGTCCCCTCTACCAGCCCCTTAACCAGAAAGCCCAGATACTTGGAAACCGCGTCTTGGGTGTCACTTTTTCTTTTGACTACAAACGCTCGTAGAGCAGGCCCAATGGCTGGCGTTTTCGAGTGAACGCGTTTGCGGATTTGCACTGGATTTTTAGTGACGAAGCGGCTGGAGATGTCACAAATTGCTTGTGGGCAGCGAAAAGTCTCCTCCAGCTTCAACACTTGGCCTGAGCCGAACTGTTTTACAAATTCGGTCATGACGGACACATCGGCACCGGCAAAGCGATTTATCGACTGCCAGTCATCCCCTACTGCGAAGAAGAACCTCCCTGCCGGCTGCACCAGAGCTTTGCACAACCGGGCCCGCGCCCTCGAAGCATCCTGAAACTCATCGGCCATAACCAGCTTATAACGGGGTGTACATTCCCCTCGCTCGACGTGACCGGCAGCAAGATTGAGCATGTCTTCAAAGTCGATGCCTCCCACCTGCTTCAATGCGTCATTCCACCCGCGCATTACCGGCCAGAGGATTTCCAGAAAAAGGCGGTAACGAAACTTGAAGGCGTCACCGCCCAGAGACTCCACCCTCTCTGAAAGCTGGTCTAGGGTCAGACAGTTACTTTTGGTATGACCGATAAATACACGTAGCAGGCTGAGCATCTGCTGGTGGTTCAGGGGTGCCTGACCATTGCCAGGAATTGGTCGGTCTGGATTAGGATCGAGCACAATACCTCGCTGAGTCAGTTCCTGAGTGAGGTGTTCGATCCAAGTGTTCTGGCGCAGCTGGTGGGAGGTTGTCTCAATTAGTCGAGTCTGAAACTGATCGTGTAACTCCCGTTTCCAAAGCGTGCTGTTCAGATATCCCTCAAAATGCGCGGGGGGCTGACCCTGCTCATCGAGCGCGAAATGCTCGTGATAAAGGTCGATGTCCGGATAGTAAAAGTCGGGGTGGTATTGGCTGTGCGCAGCGGTCGTCGTGTCGTGTTCATAGGGGTGCTCATACACGTAGTTGACGCCGTTGTAGAACAGCCAGTTGGCGATCATGCATTCTTCCTGACTTCTTACAGGCTCGCCGCGCAGCGTACGAATCGAATCTGCCCCGACGTCGATCTTCCCTGGTTTCCTCATGGCGCGCTTCGCGGGAAGGTCACGTCCAAACACCAGGCGGAACAAGTCCCAGCGCGTGCGAAATGCTGGAGAATTGTCCTTAAGCACATCCACGATGTCCGCCAGTTTCTGCAGACTGTCTTGTTGTTTGACCGCCCAGGGAGGGACGCGAGGTTTTTTCTTGGTGGCGTAACCGATGATTGCCAAACCTAACCGATGAAATGTCTTCGCCCGTACCGTCACATTAGTCATGCCAAGGCGCTCAAACGACTGCCTCGCTCGCTCGGCGAGCTCCTCAGCTGCGTCCTTGTTGAAGGCCAGCATCACCACTTCCTTGGGCTCGAAAAAACCTCTGTGGATCGCGTAGGCCGCTTTGGCGACCATGGTGGAAGTCTTGCCAGACCCAGCCGACGCGACCACCTGAACGCGGTTATCGAAGCAGACCACAGCCCGTGCCTGCTCCTCGTTGAGCGCGCGCTTTTCAACACGGGATAAAAGTGGTGCGCACGCGAGCAGTTCTTTACAGGTATGCTTTTCGTTGAAGCCGCTCCAAGCCGCCGGCCAGTCCATCCGCCAGCCAGTCAAAGCCTGTTCTACCTGGGCACTTGTGATCTGATTGATCTGTTGAGAAGCCAGGTCGTTGAGGAGATCGTCTAGCTCATTGTCTGCGATGGGCAGTTTGGGCTTGGCATCCAATAGCATCATCTGCTGCTCGTGCGTAAACCAACGCCGTTGCGCCATGCTGTTGTCAAGTTCCTTAGCAACCCGAAGCACCCACCCATAGGTCAGCTTATAAACGGCCAGAAAGGTAGCAGCGCGTTCAAGTTCTCGCTTCTGCGTCTCACGATTTCTTCGATCTCGCTCCTCGGCGATAACCAAATCAATATGCTGGCTAAGGCTCCCGACCATCGCTTTCGAAAGTCCGCCAAGCTTGCCATTGCGATATCTGAGGCTGGCCCAGACCAGCCCACTCTCTACGGTGATCGAGAAGTGTTCATCAGCAGAGCTTCCCTCACTGCGTCCGCCTACGCGTAAATCAAGATGCCCACCTGCCAGACGTAGCTGCCAATGCGGTGATCGCGTCAGTATCCTGCCCAAAGATGATGGGCCCCATTCGTAATCCATCCCTGCGCCGCCTCCACTGCATGATCGAAGTACCTCAGGCTTTTGCCCACTTTCCTCTTGGCGCGAACATTCTGAACGCAATTGACGGAAGACCCAACGGCCAATAGAAATTTCCCGACCCTATTGAGCCAGTTATTTACGAATGTGCCAAATTTTGGGAAAAGGAAGCAGTAATCGACGACCGTCACTCTGAAAATCGATGCATTGATAGTAGGTCTAATAGGACTGGTCTACCTAAGGGTTATCCTAGTTATCGGCTGCGTTTAGGAGTGTGAGTATTGGGGGATCAGAAGAACGTTCAGAGGTCGTAATTTAGGTCGACTTTCGCGCAGAAGCCGCGGTGTAAGACGGTCTTTCAACTACAACGCGCTAGTTTTGATCGCCACGCCGGGGGCAGGTGAACGAGACTTGACCCATTTTAATCCTGAACAACCAGCGGCATATCTGTGATGCCTGGATATTCTAGTCCGCCCCCATGCCCAGGCATGTCATCTGAACTGACCTGCTGAGACCAGGCCTCGCGCGCCGAAGTAGCATATCGAAACGAACACGACATCCAGCGGAAAACCTTACTCGAGCTGATGAGTTGTCTTGCGAGAAACGTACTCACTGATTCACGGCACCACCGCCCTGCTTGCGAAATTTTTCAGTGACCTACTTGGCGCCGAGACTCAATGCCTTTGCAATACGAGATAGATCAGAGCTCCTAACGTAGCGAACATCATAAAGGCACAGCCGTAAAGCATATTTTTAACCTGCCTATGATTGCGCTCCGACTCTGACCTGAGCCCCATTGAGTAGCTGCGGAGCTCCTGCAAGCCCAGCTGAACATCAGCGATTGACTGGATGCAGTTCGCTTGATCAGCTTGAAATACGCGGCCCTCCTCCGCCACTAAATTGTGCAACCGCTCACTTTGCTCAAGTAGGCTCGCCTCTAAATTGGCTCGGTTTCGAGTGGCGGTGACGATAAACAGTTTTTCTAAGCGCCGAATCCCTTCCTTGTCCAGATTACGTAAGTTTTCAAATAAGGATCCTAGCTGCTGATGTAAATGTTCCTCGCCGGTTTGATTAGCTAACTGCCACCGAGCAGCTAGTTCAGCTTGGTGCTCATCCAGCTTCCTATGGGTACCAGTGCCGAGCATTTCTATGGCTTGGAGCGTCTCGGTCTTGGCCAGTCGTTGTGTCTCAATGGAAGACAACAACTGGCGAGTCAATTGGGAGAGGTTTCGTTGACTCGTTTCAGTCAGTCCATGAACCGCCTCCAACGTAAACGCCCTGCTGGCATCCGCCGCATGCAGTTGCCTGAGCAGGGTCGTCATGCCCTCTCCAAAGCGTCGCTCCCCGCGATCGTGCATGACTTGCCCATGGGTCAGCAGTTCTTGAACTTGCTCATTCAGCTTGCTGCCGATGGCCCTATCTAGCTTCGCGACTGCATCCAAGGTTTCGCCTTGAGCCATTTGCTGATCCATCGCTGACGACGATAGCTGGGTCAGTTGAGCAAGACCTTGCTGAGTCATATCGTTCAGCTGGTTAAGCTGATTATGAGTCGACACGTGTCTCGCATCGCCTGCTTTGAGACCGTCCGAAAGTCCAAGGATCCCGGACTGAATGTCTTGAGCCTGTCTGCTTTGCTCGTCCAACACCGCGACCAATTCAACTGTCGCTGTTTTTGCGAACTCACTGGCTTCTTGCTGCGCATCAAGGAGGGCCTGCAGCTGATCATCTAATAGCGGGCCATTGTCTGGATAGTGCTTCGTGATAATCCGCGCAATCTTCGAGGATTGGGTTTGCAGACGCTCCTGTTTCTGAAATATCTCCTGTTCAAAGGGAAAGATTTTTTCTTCAAGAATCTTCGACAGCTCCTCTTTGAACGGCGGCATTAGAATATCTATCAGCAGCTCAGTTAAATCTTGCTTGGCAGCGAGTCGACCGTCTTCAGCTTTTTTATCCATCATTTTGATGACTTTCCAGAGTAAAGCTTTTCTGCTTCGCTAATGATCAAGTGCGAATTCATCAGCGCGAGGAATTTTTCTGTTGGGGTCTGACTTGTAACAATTTCAGCCGTGGACGCTTGCAGCGCAGCGGCAAAACCCTCTTCGATACGGCGCTCAAAATGCTGCGCGATCTCCTGCGACGCATGCATACGTGCGACGTCTTTCTCCAGCCCCACTCGCAAGGCTGCTAATCGAACTTCGTATGTGCCAAAAGCTTCCATTTTCGCCGCAATTTGGCGTAGCTGAGCTTCAATCAAAGGCAATAGGGCCGCTTCGGAGATCACCTGCACCTGCAAAGTCATAAGGAAATGATCATGTGCAAGCTTGATATGACGCAGGCGGCTCTGATCGACGCCATACTGCAGCATCGCTACATCGTTTTCATAGCGGCCGGGAATCCAGTAGCCATCCCCTGAATACTGATCAAGGTGGTATTCCAGAGTCGTAAACTCACAGTCGTCAAAATCGTCGAAGCACAGCTTCTGAATAAAAGTTTGGAGGGGAGCTTTTATATCCCCAGCTAGAGTGACGAGTTCATGTGTTTCCAATCCTTGAGCCCAATCTCTGTATAGGTCTCTTATTAGCCTTTTATAACCGGAGAGCGTGTCCTGTAAAACCGCAACACTCCGCTCTCCACCGCTGATTGGAGACTCCGGAAAGAAAGACTCAATGATCCCCAAGCTGTCAGCTTCGACAAAGGAGTTCAAAACGTGTGCCCAACGCTTGGTCATGGAGCGCTGTGCTTCGAGCTCTATTTTGCGCTCTAGGAGCTCTGTCTTGGGATCACTGTCTATTTGCAACGAGTAGAGCTTCCTTATCTGAAACTCCAGCTCTGCGATCTCCTGATCAACAACCGTCTTGCGCTCCTCGTAATCGGACTGAAAAGCGGCGATCTGCCCCGTCACTACTTGATCTAGTTGAAAGGCGGCAAACATCCGTGAAAAAGGCCCGGAAGACCGTTTGATATCACTGATGAGACGACTCCTGGATACCTCTATCAACGGGCTGGCAACGGCGTAATAATCCGAATCACCTGTGGCAAGGTTGCTGGCAGAATCGCCGAGCTCCAGCAGGTAAATATTGTCGTGAAAAGACGGAGGAATTAGGAGGTCGAGAGTCTTGATTTCTGGAATCATCAACGCCCTCAGACTTGCTTCATTATGGGACGATGTCAGCAAAGAGTCACGTACGCTAGACAGCGAGAAGCAGTGGGTGATCACTACTCGAAATCGAACAGGCTGATGCACCCAGTTAGCCAGCTCCTCCAGCTCTAGTCTCTCTGGCCGTAAGAAGCTCAAACTGCTTGCCTGGGTGACCAGCAATACCAGATCAGCCACGGTCACGTACCGTCGAGCAAGGGCTGCGACCAACTGACGCTCATGTGCATTGCGCGCATCAAGACCCGGGAGATCGATCAGTCTTATATCGACGTCCAATGTGTCCTTGGCTTTGAGAGCAAACAATCGGGCAGGAATCAAGATGTCTGTCAGCGCAACACTTTGAACAACGCCCTTCTCAACCCCTTGGCGCGCTCTAGCTAATTCCTGAGCAGCCTGCAGTTGATCAAGCGGGCCGCTGCTCCCAATGTACCAGTGATTATCACTGGAACGCCCATAGCGAAGCGGCATAACCGTCGCGGACGTACCACGGGCCTGCTCACCCCGAAGAACTGATGCGGCCTCACTTTGGGTATCTGAGCCCAGCCCTAACAAATCCAGGATCAACGTGGTTTTGCCTACCTGAGTTGCGCCGTAGACAACTACCGTGACCTGTTCTGAACCCATCAGTTGCGCACTGAGTTCCGGAGCTAACTCATGGACAAATCGATCAAAAGCAGACAGCGCCCAATCATGCCGATGACTGTGCCGTTCAAGCCACAAATTCGGTTTGGACACGATCGATCTCTGCTGTCAGGTTTCGCCTCGAAGTATTCAGCGCGCGCAAGGCTCTTGCTAAGGCATCCCGCTCCGAAAATTGATTAGAATCGATTCCGTACGCCAAGCTAAGATTATGTTCAAGCCGCTCTTCAATTTTCTTCATAAGATCATCGAAATGCTCAAGGCTCGCCTCTACCAAATGATCTCTGAAACGATCGATGGTTGCGCCGATGAAATTGCGTTTCGCCACGTTGTAGTGATGGATTGAGCTAGCAGCTTTGTAGCCTACAAATCCCAGCCCCATCAAGCCGGCCGCTGCGATAGATAGAGTCGCTCCCAGTCCTGTCGCGACACCGCCGGTTAATACAGGAATCACATCCACGCTGCCATCTATCGCAATATCCACGGCAGTAATTGCCAAAAGCGCCCTACCGACCTGCAATGCGTTTTCGGTGAAGCCAGGGAGCGTGTCCTTAATGTCCTTTGCCAGCGCTGCTGGGTCGTATTTCACAAGATGGACAGTGTCTACCGTCTGATGTTGAAACAGAGTCATTCCCTGACTCATACGCAAATATTCCATCGTCAGCGCGGGAAGATATTTCAGTGCAGTGTCAAATTGGCGGGTGCCAACAGTGGCCTTATCCAGATGATTTTGGCTAGCAGTATTATCCAGAAGAAGACAGACATTCTTCTGAAGCTCGCTTGCATTGCTGAACTTGCTGCTTGAAGGTACCCCTGATCCGTCAACTTTTTCATATCCTAAAAACTGGCTGGCATGATTTGGCAGACGCTTGGAGAATAGGTCTTCGGAGCTGACGTGATTAGCGAATCCTAACTGGAATTGCTGATCAGCGACATGGGTCAACGCCAGATAGATTGCATGCACTGGTGTTTGGTTACCCTGCCGTTCCCAGTGGTGGTTGATACGATCAATGTAGCGCTGCTCTGTCTCGCTAGTCTTCAGCATGACGAAGTCCGCTAAATTCCTACTGACGTTAGACCAGCCCTCTTCCTCTACAGCAAACGCCCTTTTGGCAGCATCTGTCGCTTTGGCGGCGTACTGACCGACATGCTGGTGCAGGTTTTTCTTGTATTGAGTTCGGTAGTCGATTGCCGATCGGCGAAACTTGTCGAGTATCTTAGTCATCAGCGCCTCACTGGCACTGCCCGAAGTACTCGCATCTTCGACCAATGCCTCAAGGAAGGTGACCGCCTCATCGAGCTCAAGCTCAACTACCTCACGCAGATCAGCCAGGCGCTGATGGTAGACGTCCACCCCAGGCTCGGCATAGCAATTCAGGGCATCGCGAAGTTTAAGAATCCAGTTGGCTTTGAATTCCTCCCCCCGGCCAACACAAACGATTCGGTTGATCTCTTCTAACGGCACGTTACAGCTCTGTGCTGCCGAAGCGCGAATTTCATCGCGAGCCTCTTCGGACTGATTTTCGGTGCGCCCGATAGCAATGATTGGCTGGCGGCCTGGTAACGCCCCCTCCAGCAGATCAACGAGTACCTCTTGAGTGGAGTTGGTAGCGAGGGCGGTGCCATTGGTGACCAGGATACTGCCAGTCACATGTTTGAGCGTCTCGCGCATTTCCTGCTGCCAAGCCCCATTGCTGCGGTTTAGCTTCTCGTACCCAGGGAGGAGCAAAAAGCCTCCGCGCCCCCCAAAGTAGCGCTTCGGGACGTACAGCCGTAGTAACAAAAAGTGTTCGCCGGCCGAAAAAGTCCGCAACTCATTGAACAGCGTTGGCTGATCTATCTGGTGCTCTTGCCCATGTTCATCCACACCATATGCAGCGGGGGCGTCTTTGTCGCACTCCACCACAAACAGAGGTCGGCACTCTCCCCGTCCGGGGTTATCTGGCAGCCAGTCTTTTAGATCGTAGAGCTCGCGCAACAGATGAGTTTTACCAGCGCCTTGCGTACCACCGACGCCAACGAAGAAATTGGAATGCATCTCACGGATTACCAACAGCTTGCGTAGCAGCGAGCGGATTTTTTCGCGCTCCTGGTTGCTTCGCTTGAACTGTACGGCAATGTCGAGACCCTGCCTTAAAGCTTGGATAACCGGGTCTATAAGCGAGGCGTACATGTTGAAACTCCTTGATTTCGGACAGCTCCGAGCCAGCAGCACGCAGAGGCGATGATATTTTATCGACGGGAAGAGACGATTATTTAGAAAATTCTTGCAAGCATAAAAAACTGGGAGAAGACGCAACCTTCATCTACCCGCGGAGGTTGGGCGGCAACGATATTTTTACCGAAACGCTCACCCTCCCAATAAAAATGATTCGAAAGTTAGTAAACCCTCAACGCTCACATTTGATCACGTTACTGCTAGCAGGCACCGCGACCGGGGTCATCCCACGCTGCTGATATTAGCCAGGAATACCAATCTCGAACTCGGGTGGAACAAGCTTTTTACCGCGCCACTCCTCAGTCAAAACCACACCTGGGATTTCTCCCCACACCTCATCACCAGCATGATCGAGCACGATGATTTGGAGCCTACCTTCCGCCGCTCTTACCGCATCGCCCAATGCTACAAAAACCTTACGTACAGCGGCGCGGTCTTCATCATTAAGATCGACCCCAGCTTCGTAATCCTTGGCTGCCCGCTTCACCGGAAAGTAGACCTGGCTTGGCTGATCGAAAATCAAAAGGTGCGGCACCGGGTGATCTTTTGTCTCTTTACTCAAGAACAATTTTTGCAGCGCGAGCAGCATCGCTATGTGATACGCAAGCCAGTTCGCACCGCTGCCAACCTCCCAAAGGTAATCTTCCCTGCCGTCGTGGCTGACCTTGACGGCCAAGTCAGAGATCGAAAGCGAGATCCTTGCCTCTTTCCATTCAGCGTCAAGATGAGGGGTAATTTGTGCGCAGTAGTCACTGATGGCATCCAAGAGTTTCCGGGTTTTCCACCGAACCTGCTCCACAGAAACAGCCGGCTCAAGCTCGGCAATTTTTTCCTGTAAAGCTTCAATTTTTTGCTTCAGACCGTTATCAGCATTAACCTGTTGGTAGGTGGCTAAAGCTTGCTGGAGCTGGCCAAGGTAGCGATCAATATCCACCATCCTCATTGCTTGGCCTTTCGCTTGTGAATCTAGAGCTTCGATCGCTTTGATTTCAGTTCTGATCGCCTCAAGTTCTTGAGTTTCAGAACGCATCAAATTGCGCAGGCGCACGACTTCCGCTTCTACGGATGCGGACACCACAGGCGTTTCTCTTGCGAGTTTTTCAACACCTTCCAAAGCAGCGCAGAGCTCATTCAGCTCAGTGGAAGGCGATAAGGATGTTGATGCAAGAACGTCTGACGTATCTGCATTCACAAGCCCCTTCAACCAAGTCGAGAGCGACAACCTCTCCTCGATGGTACTCAGGGAATGGAGGTAGGCCTTCGCGTCATCTTTAATAGTCTTCAGCTCAGACAATTTTTCGCGTCCAGCGAAAAGATTCATGGCAACAGCCTGTTCGCGGCTTCTAAGTCCGAGAAGAACCGAAAGTGACGTATCGATGCTATCAACTGTTTGCCGTGCATCTCTAGACGACTTAGGCACGATTGCCTTGAGTTGCTCTACCGCTGCTGCCCAATCTTCAGATAGCAATGCGTCATGGGCGACAAGTCCGTACTCACGAGCCTGGTGGAACCAACCGCGAGCCTCAGCACGCCAGCGCGCCGAAGCGTTTGACAACGCAGTGAGTTCCGACTGCAGCGGTTTGAGTTGCCGTTGCAATTCCTTGATTTCCCATGACGTCATCAGCGTTAAGGAGTCCACAGCGCCAAGCACGAAGGGGAAAATTTCTTTGAGCTTGTCACGGTGTTTGCTGGTGTCGGCCTTATAAAAAAGAACGTCTGGATTTGCTACGATGTTCTGTGGTTGAAACGTAAAAGCCATAAGATCACGAAAGCTAGGCCGGGTCTTGAAGCCATAGCGAACATCCCCTTCAAACCCAATGTTAGGTAGCCCTGAAAGCCTGTTCAGAATCTCCTTCACACCAGCACGGTTGGCGTTCTTCCTAGCGATTTTTGATGGGATTTCAATCGTATCTCCCTCAAGCACGAACATCTCATCGGTTGATCGCTGGGTGCCCGGTTCGGGTCGCGCAAGGAGCTTGCGTCCCTCATCTGTGTCAACAAGAACACCAAACCAAGCACAGGTCTTACGGATGGTTCCAACAGGAATCGCGCAGAGCTCCGATGCCAAGCAATAGTCAATGATGGGAATGACCGCTGACTTGCCCGCTTTGGAGGAGCCACTGATGACGTTAACCATGCCAGGTTCAAAGTTAACCGTACGGTAGTTGCCGCCATTCTTTGGCCACAAAATGAGTTGGAGAATTTGGAGTTTCATTAGAATGCGATCCTTAATGCAGCCTGTACTTCCTGAAGGCTGAGCGAGCTGCACCAAGCGCCCAATTTCCCAGCGTGTTTGGCGAGAGCTTTCATTTCATCAGCAACCCCTGAGGGGAAGCGTCTGCTGTTCGCACTTACTCGAGCAGTGGTGTGTTCTAGAGTCAGAAATCCACAAGATATGGCGATAGATAGGCTGGAAAGAGAAGTCTCCCTCAAGAGCAGCATCTTTTTCTGAATCGCTAGAATTTCTTCCTGATCTTTAGCAAATTTGGCCACGAAAAGTCTCAGTCCCGATGACGGGTACGTGGAAGAAAGCTGCAATCGCAGTTGCTCGGTAAAAATGATGGGCAGCACAATGAAAAGCAGGGGAAGCAAAGGTTGGGCCGAGGGTTTAGGAGCTTGGTAGCCTTCAACGAACTTCCATAGCAGCACAGCTCCCAACGCTGGATTTTGAACAAGGTAAACCTCGTCGAATGCTTGACGCGTTGGTATATCTGGAGTGCCCACGCCTAGTCCCCCTCGCTAGTGTTCAATAAAGCCTTAAACTGAGGATGCCACCCGACGACTTGCTCGTTGGCAAAACGTTGAAATGTTCCGCGCGCAAAAAAGGTTGGAGGGCTGTTCGCGACGAGAGGAGCGTTTACCAACTGACACTTTTTGTAGATGAGTTGCCCCCTCGCCGGCTCAGCCACACCACTGTGTAGGGTGTTTATCTCGAGTTGCAGAGCGTCCCAGTGATCAAATAGCAGCTTTTCATAATCTTTGAATTGCTTGCCCATCACGACGCCTTTTTCTGCCCAAAGCACCTTATGTGTCCTGGACTGCAAGTAGTCGGACAGTGCGTCTTTTTTCACGACCGTCTCAAGACCAATCAGGTCAATCTGTCGGATAAGGGTCAATGCATTGGACATTTCCTGATCGATTTCAGGCTGGCTCGGCGCGGGCAGGGTATAGGTCAGGAGGTGATCATAAGGGAGCTGAGTGGTGAACACGTTTAGCCAGTCGGAAAACTCATTTTTCTGAATGACCGGATGCTTGCCTGCAACGATTAATTGGTCTGTTTTGACCTTTACCCAACCAATTGCAGCGATACACACTTTATCCAGCTGTGTGTCAGGCACGGTATTTTGGAGGATGCTCTTGATGTCCGCGAGCAGATCGCTACTGCCACACTCCAGATCGAAATTCATGATAAGGCGTGCAAGCTTTGACTCTTCAAAGCCCAAAAATTTTTCGATATATTTCTTCGCTTTACCGGGCTTGGCAGATGCATAGGCACTACGGATCTTCTCCACCACCTCCATAGCGATCTTTCCGGAGTGCGCGAATTTCAAAAGATCCGCAAAATCACCCTTCTTATCCTGAACGACATACAGCCGAAAACGTGTTTTAGCGAGATCCAGTTCGCCTTTCTCAATCGCTGTGATCCAGTTTGAAAACGTTTTCCAGAGGTCTACTGCCCAATTGGAGATAGGGTTGGTGCTCAACCCGCTCTTGTCCTGTTCGACAATGACCTCCCCCTTGAGAGTTTTCACGTCGACATCGTCGAGCACCTCCAGCGTGACCGCCGATCCGCTGGGAGCTAGCAGCAGGTGAAAACACATCCTCGTTGGTTGTACCGAATAGCCAAAATATTGGCCGAGTGCACTGGCTTTATTCCCTTTTCCGCTGCGCATCCTTTGCCCTTCTGCACGTTTTCTACGCTACCTGTTGGTGGCTTGATAGGCATCCCCAGCGCGGAGGCTGAAACGGCCACTATAAACCTACCTTCCAAGCTTGCTACCGGCATAATGTCAAGCGGCCATCACTCTAGCAAAACTTTATCCGCTTTGGTAATCCGTAACGGTCATTAGGCCGCGGATCGCAGGGCATCCTCCGTGACCGGTTTACAACAGCTGCACCGCACGGGCACACCAAACGGCAATGGGATTAATCCCAACGACGTGTTGAACCTTCGCCCTAAGCCTTGCGAGTGCTCAGGCGAATTTAGGTTTCGGCCCGAATTGGCTTGGACGTACGAGCATTCACTACGCTGCGGATTCGAACGAGAAAACTTAGCTAGCCAGGCGCTAGATATTCACGCCCTACGCTTTGCGCTCAGACCGGCCATTGTGGTCAATACTCGGCACTCAGTGCCTAGTTTTTTGCTGACGGAATTATCGCTAGTCTTCTCGAAAACCCAGGAGCCCTGCCGATGAATAGTCAGTTGCGTCATCAATTGAAAGAAACACGCAAGTCGCGCGGTCTGAGCGTGCGACAAGCAGCGAGGTGGGCCGGGGTTGATACACGTGCATGGCGATCATACGAGTCTGATGACGATTGTGGGTCATCTCGCACACCGTCTGAAAGCGTGCTCAGGTGTTTTTTTCATCGTGCCAACATTCAGATGCCCAAAGAATTTCGAGCGTATCTCGACGGGCCCAGCAAAACTCGAACCTTCAGCATTTCAACGTTCAAGGGAGGCGTTGGTAAATCTCCTATCACTGTCAATATTGCGACATGTCTCGTTGCCAAGGGCTACAGGGTCGCTGTAATCACAAATGACGCGGTTTACCATGCAATGACTGACCACGGGGAAAGACCTGAGGCCGGTACGCTGTCCAGTCAAGTGAGCTACTACGATGCCGATGACGTGCTGTTCTCCTCGGCTGAAATCAGGGATCTGGCCAAGAGCAAAGGTTAATATTACGAGTGCCCCCGCCAACGAGCGCGCAGATCGAGAGTTCAAATATGGTGGGCTTCGGCTGCAGCTCAAACGAAAGAAAGAAGCGTTGCCCTATAAACGTTTAGAAGAACGCTATGACTACGTTCTGTTTGATATGAGCAGGAGCTTGGAAATCTTGCGGCGTCATACTGACCTGATCGCGATTATCTTGGATTGCAGCTGCCTGCCGTCTGTTGATAGCGCGGCCTCGTACATGGGCAATCTTCGGCTGATTCGGGCCAGAAATGCTATGCCGAGTCTGTTTGGTCTTTTGACCCGTTACGACATTGGGGGTCGAAGCTGGGTGTACGAGGAGTACGTAGGTGACATGGCCAACGGAAACGACGACGTTATAGATGAGCTGGAGAGCTCTCGATTTGATATCTATCGGTACAGGGAGCGCTTGCTTGGTGAAATCGACGAACTGAACCTTCCACTATTGTCTACACGGATTACAGCAGCCCACGAAATCGTGATCGATATCTACAACAGCACCCGCAAGCTTATGGATGGATATTGTTACTTTCATTCCGTCCTGGATATCGCACCGGACTCGTACGCTGCTCGCGAAATCTGGCAACTCACAGAGGAGCTCATCGATTACCGTCTTTGATTCCGGCTCGCTAGCGGCGCCCTCAGCCCAGGATCGTATCCGACGAAGCGCACCAATATAAGGATCGACGCTCGTTTGGTTCCCTGACGCCCTCCTTTAACTGGCATCCCTGTCTGACTGTGAAGGTATGATGGGTCGGGCAACGCCTGGGATGTTGCGGTGGCCATCAGTACTGTCTTCACCCCTGAATTGCCAAACACAGCGTATTGTCCACACCAAAATCATGGAAGTGTCTTGATGTCCGAAAGCATGCTCGTTCGTGCCAGCCGCGATGGCGATCAGTTCCATTATCTATGGGCGGCACGTCGCGCGTTGCGGCTCCTTACACCGGAGTCCAATCTTGTAGCTATTACAATTGAGGGGGCAGCAACTGAAGAATTTCCCGGTGTAGAGCCCGTTGACGTCGGTGAGCAGCTCATCGATATCGCCGAATACTACGGCAGCACTGAGCTGGAAACCTCGACACTGGTTCGCTACATGCAGCTCAAGCATTCGACGCTTCAGGCTGATGAGATATGGCAACCCAGCGGTTTAAAAAAGACGATTGAGGGGTTTGCTAAACGTTATAGCGCGCTTCAAGAAAAGCTTCCGGGCTTCCCACTGTGCGAAAAACTTGAGTTTTGGTTTGTCACAAATCGCACAATTAGCGCCGATTTTATTGCGGCTATCGAAGATGCCGCTGCGCAGAAAACACCACGACATCCTGCCGACCTCAAAAAGCTGGAAGCATTTACGTCACTCAGAGGCGAAGCGCTCGCATCATTCTGTGGAATGCTTCGATTGGACGGCTCCCAAGACAATTACTGGACTCAAAGAAACATCCTATTTCAGGACGTCAGTGGGTATCTCCCTGATATGGATGTGGACGCCCCTATTCGGCTCAAAGAGCTGGTGAACCGCAAAGCGCTGTCAGAAAATGCTGCAAACCCCGCTATCACCAAGATGGACGTGCTCCGGGAGTTACGCACGGATGAAGCTCAACTTTTCCCCGCGCCATGTCTGATCGAGGGAATTGCTGAGGCGATACCGCGCCAACAAGAACAAGTAATTATCCGCTCCATTATTAATGCTGAGGGCAAACCTGTCGTAGTGCACGCTGATGCAGGTGTAGGGAAGTCCGTGTTCTCGACCAGGATCTGCCACAGTTTGCCAGCAGGCTCAGTAGCTTTGCTTTACGACTGCTTCGGGAATGGACAGTACCGCAGCGCAACAGGTTACCGGCACCGCCACCGAGTTGCCCTGGTTCAGTTGGCTAACCAACTCTCTGCACTGGGACTTTGTCACGTCCTGATTCCGACTATACATGCCGATAGCTCCGCCTACGTGCGAGCGTTCATGCATCGAGTGAGCCAAGCCGTAACCTTGCTTCGCGCGAAGAATGCCAATGCGCTCCTTTGCATCATCGTAGACGCCGCCGATAACGCGCAAATGGCAGCTCAAGATATTAACGAGCCACAATCGTTTATTCGCGATCTCCTGCGTGAAGACCTAGCTGACGGGGTTCGGCTTGTCGCGCTTTGCCGTCCCTACCGGGAGCACATGCTAGACGCCCCTCCTTACACGCTCTCGCTAGGGTTGAATGCATTTACTGAAGAGGAAACAGCTACACACCTGCGTCGACGTTTTCCGAATGCCACTGGGCAAGACGTCGCGGAATTTCATCGGCTTAGCTCACACAATCCTCGGGTACAAGCACTCGCGATCTCTCGTCAAAAACCGCTTCCCGAAATGCTTCGCTTGCTTGGGCCAAACCCATCGACCGTGGACAGCGTAATCGACAGTCTCCTGGAAAATTCCATCGCAAATTTACGCGATGTAGCCGGCAGTCCTGAGAGAACACAAATTGACATGATTTGCGCCGGCCTCGCGGTCTTGCGTCCGTTAGTACCTATTTCAGTTCTTGCAGCAATGTCGGGTGTCAGCCCGGCCTTGATCACCAGCTTTGCGCTCGATCTGGGCCGGCCTCTTGTTGTTAACAAAGATACGATCCAGTTTTTCGATGAGCCCGCAGAAACCTGGTTTCGTGAGCGATTCAAGCCTGATGCGTCAAAGCTAGGGGAATTCATTGCACACCTGCAAAAGCTGAGCGCGTCCAGTGCTTACATCGCAGGTGTATTACCGCAACTTATGCTCGAAGCTGGGCAATTCTATGACTTGGTGGATCTGGCTCTGACTTCGACTGGCCTTCCGGAATCAGGGCCGGTTGAACGTCGTGATATTGAGCTTCAGCGTCTTCAGTTTGCCTTGAAGGCAAGCTTGCGAATCAAGCGTTACCCGGAAGCCGTCAAGCTAGCTCTGAAGGCCGGCGGTGAAAGTGCTGGTAACGAGCGGCAACGTGCTCTCTTACAAGAAAATGCGGATTTGGTCTCGACGTTCATGCACAGCAACGGAGTGCAGGAGATTGTTTCACGTCGAACATTTGGTTCCGGATGGATTGGCTCACACCATGTATACGAGGCCACAATTCTTTCCGGCCATGCCGACTTAATTGGCGAAGCTCGTAGCCGTCTTCGTATGGCCGAAGAGTGGCTGGTCAATTGGAGCAAGTTACCGGCCGATGAGCGACAAGGTGAGCCAGTCACAGATGAGGATCGAGCCATGATGACGATCGCCAAGCTCAATATTGATGGCGCAGCTTCCGCCGCTAAGAGCTTGCGTAGGTGGAACCCTCGGTCGATATCCTTTTCGGCAGGTCGCATCGTAGCAAGTCGCCTGCTAGATCACGGTCGATATCAACAGCTGGACGAGCTGGCAGTAGCAGCAGGAAATAACTTGTGGTTGGTACTCGCGCTGGCGCAAGAAACTCGAAATTTAAACCGCTTGCTGCCAAGGGAGGCAACAGAGCGGACAGTCAAACTATTGGGCCGTGTCAGCATCCGCGGTGATCAAGATGCCTTGGGCAGTGCGACCGCGTTATCCGGGGTTGTTGCTTTAATCGAAACCGCATACTGCCACGGGATTTGCGATGCACAACGGGCACGCTATCTACTGGCGCGGTTTCTCCCTGATCAAGCTCCTGCGCATCTTTCATCTCGCTTCGGCAGTAGCCCTGCGCCCTACCTGCGAGCCTGCGCCTTACGGGCCGCTCTCTCCGGCGGATCTCTAGAACTGATAGACGTAGCGGCGCCGGCACTCAGAAAGGAGATGGAGGCAGGCAAACCACACAGCAAATCACGGGAACTGCAGGAGTTCGAAGCAGATATCGGCGCATTGCTTCCATGGATCAATCTATGGGCACAATCTTTTGTAACGCCGCTTGCGAAAGCGAAACTAGACGACGCCATCAGTCAGGCCAGGTCGAAACTTAGTCAATCACGCGCCTATCAGTATCGCGAAGACGCGCACACTGCCAACGAGGTCGCGTGTCTATGGATAGACATACTCTTGGCTTCCCAATTAGCCGAGCACAGTTCGATCCAACAACTTATGACCTGGACAGGAACGCTGCGCCGTCAGTTATTCACGCCAACCCTCAATCGCCTTACACGGCTCTTCGCTAATGTCAGCAGCGCAGAGAACTTTGCATTTGAAATAGCTGAAACAGTGGCCTCGATTCACCGCGCCGAACGTTCAGATGCGCGAAACCAGGTCGAAGGGCTTGTTGAAGTCGCTCGCTCGTTGCTCACGATCAGCCCTGTCGATGCCCAATGTTATTTTAACGAGGCTGTGGGAGTCGCAAGCAAAATCGGTGATGAAAACCTTGCCCGCTGGGATGCACTCATCCAGCTAGCAGAACGCGCCGCTGATGAAGCGCGCCCGGCGCCTGAGGTGGCATACAATTTTGCCCGGTGTGCCGAGGTGACCCGAGATTACGTAGATCGCGATAAGTACTTCGCGTGGAACGCGACCATTGAGGCGCTGGTGGGTCTGTGCCCTTCCTCTTCACTTGTCATCGCTAGTCGCTGGCGTGATCGTCGCTTTGGAGATGACAGCAGGATCCTGAAGGTGGCGATCAGCGCACTGCTCGCTAAAAAACATATCAGCGCATTAGACGCTTTGCCGCTCATTGGTTTTCGCGCCGAGTGGGATGAAAATGCATTGATTGCGGCAGCGCTCGAGGACTGTACCGAAAAGCGGATGAAGCTCAAGGCTCTTGAGCTTGCGTATCGATACATGACATTAAAAACGCAAACATTCGCGCAATGGCGAACGCTCGAGTCCATCGCGACCTCAGCGGCAGTGACGCTACCGGGACTGACTCTACGCATTTCTGACGCCGTCCAAAGCGATGCAGAGAATGTCGAAGGCCAAGACGCCGGTTCTGACTATCAAGCACATATCTCCCAAGATAAGCATGACTGGAATGAAGTGTTTGCCGGTTGCGATCTGTACACATCAACTGGAATGTTGACCGCCCATAAAAAATTCAGAGCAGGCGAGCCGCCAATTTACACGGAGGTGTTCTTCGGCAAGATTTTCGAACGAATTCAAGTCGGCAAGGAAGCTTCCGTTATCGCGGCATTTGCAGACGCAGCGAAATTTAGCTTGTGGGACTTGCGCAGTTTTCTTGAGGCGCTTCCAGCCCATTGGAAGACCCGTCCCGCGCTACGTAACGCACTCGCAAACATGCTGAAGACTGTTTGCCGACGACATTGCATGGAAATCAAGCGCAGCCGTTACTACGAGGTGATGCCGTTTGATCTCGCCTACCAATTATCTGCTATTGGTAAAGACGAGTTATTGGACGCAATCTTAGGCGCAATCGCGGAGTCGGCTGAGCTTGCAGGGTCGGAACGTCTCTTCAGCCTGGTCGGCCTGCTCGCAGAGAAGCTGAACGATCACGAAGCGCTGAGCGCTTTGTCCTATGGTCTGGAGTTGTTCAACACAGTACTGGAGCAAACCGATGGAGATGGGCCTTGGTCGGAAAAGCTTGCACCTCCTGCTGTAGTTGAGGATGCAATGGCGGGCTACATATGGGCCGGCCTCGCTTCACCGGTTACCGCGACTCGATGGGAAGCTGCCCACACTGTGGTTGCGCTGTGCGCGCTGGATCGAAAAATTCTGATCGATGGGCTGTTCACTCATGCGGTGAATGATACAAAAATGCCGTACGGGGACAGAAGATTCGAATTTTATAGTCTGCATGCTCGCCAGTGGCTGCTAATGGCGTCATCTCGTGCCGCGCTGGAGCATCCATGTGCCTTGGTTACGCACGTTGACTACCTCTTGGCAAATGCCGATCAGGGTCAGTCACATGTCATGATTCGACTGTTTGCAGCCCGCACCCTGATGACATTGATCAAGCAAGGGCTTGTCAATGTCGTACCCGAAATTGAGCAACAGCTCCTTGATACATGCGCATCTGTATACGAAAGCGTTGACCCAACTGCATCTTCGACCTCTAACTCCACCGCAGCAGAAGACGACTCGATTCAGCAAGAACAGCAGTCCCTCGTGGGAGATTTCGAGCTCTATTGGTTACCCCCCCTTGGCAAGTGTTTCGGGATGAAGCATTCTCAGATTAAGCGCGAGACGCATAAGACCATTCGCGACGAGCTAAATTACACAGGGACACATCGCTGGGATGCCGATGAGAGAAACAAAGCTAACCTGTTTCGCCATGAGGATACGAATCGCCGTCACGACGATTATCCTCGCGTCGATGATCTGAGTTTTTACTATTCCTATCATGCAATGATGATAACCGCCGGCAGACTTCTGTCCACCCGGTCACAGGCCAGACCTGAGGATGGGTCAGATCAAAGTCGGTTTTCTAAGTGGCTTTCACGGCACGACATTGCACGCTTAGATGGGCGGTGGGTGGCTGATCGACGTGATCCCGAACCGGCGAATCGGCATGATTGGCCGAAACGCGAAGAGGCCGATGAATGGCTGAAATCCATCTCCATTCATGACTTCGACCGGGGGCTCTATTCAGCCTCGGGCCTGATGACGATTTGGGGGCACTGGTCTGGATTTGAAGCAAATCATTCAGAGTCCATCACGGTAAATTCAGCGTTGGTATCGACGACCACCTCCTCGTCACTTTTATGCGCTATCCAAACCGTCGAACACCCACACGACTTTCGAATCCCAGACGCCGGTGACGAATTGGAGTTTGACACTGCGCCCTACCTTCTCAGGGGTTGGATACAGGTTCATGACCATGGATACGGAATAGACAAAAGTGATCCATGGGCAGGTGATATAGGTTACCCAGCTCCCGAACCAGCGCCATTCGTGGTCGACTTAATGAGCCTTTCGACCGACCTTGATCACCGGGAATGGGTACTACCCTCGTCTTCGATGCCGGTCATGCGCTCCCTTACCTGGGGTCACTTACAAGATAACGAATCTGTACAAGCCTCGGGCGTGCGGCTAGAAGCTACCGCTTCATTCGTCATTGAACTTTTGAAGTCGGTAGACAAAGATTTAGTAGTTGAAGTTGAAGTCGAAAGATCTACCCGCCATAAAAACTATCGAGAACCAAACGAAGATGAGCTCCGATATATCCAACCCAGCAAACGAATTTTCATCTTCAAAAGTGATGGAACCGTCCGAACGCTCTGAAGCCATCATGGCTCTCGGAAAAAAGCTGGTCACAGAGCAGGGATTTGACGGTTCAGTGGATACGCTAGGTCGCTGGATGGCGCATCACATAGCTGAACTCATCCATGACTCTGAATCGGCAAGTAGTGATGACCGTATTGCTAAAATGGTGAACGTGCGCGAAGCCGTCCTGGCATTGTGGAAGCATCGCCACGTGCTTCCTTCAGGGCGAAGTCCATTTGCAGGCATGGAGCCGATCTTCAATGCACTCGAAAGCCTTGACCCCAGCACACCTCACTTTCGATATTTTTCACCGTCCCGTGCACCAGGCCTGGGTGACCGAGAACCAGACGAGGTACAAAAATACGTCGAGATGGCAAAAACTATCGACCAAGCATCAAAAACAATCATCAATTTTTGTATAGCAGAGGCAGCAAAGAGAGCGCTCGATACTTCAAAAGAGTGGGTACAACTCGCAAATGAGGCTGACGCTGACGAGGGATTTGATATCACCTTGATCAGAATAATCGCTGCCCGAAGTGATTTGCTGAAGCCAGCAAATGCCGCTACTGATCGCCGGCGCATCCTAAGTGATCGTAAACACAAATTGGATGCATTACTCATTTGCGCCGCAGATCTCTTGGAAAACATTGATGCGCAACTGGCCGAGTTGCCACCTGATGATCAGGACGACCCAGACGGTTCTGAAATAATCTTGAAGCTAGGCGGCTGACACTACTCAATGGGCAATTGATGCGTGCATGACAGTTGCCTACGTCGGCATGGGACGTCCGCCTAATCGCCCTAACCTCATTTTGTTCGAGCGTTGCTTTTCAATCTTCACGCCGCTCACAATCCCGTTGGTCAAAGGCTACGCAATTGCATTGATTTTGTGCCTGACGATGCTCTAGTCCGCCGTCTCAGGCTTATGCCTTAGGGCTGATGCAGCTTCAAAAACTGCGAGTACGACAATGCTTTGAATTGGCGAACCAAAACTAGATGCACGAGAGAACAATGAAGCGCATCACGAGCATGAAATTTCTTACCAATGGTTTTGAGCGAGTAGGTTATCTGGTCAAACTACTTACGGCACGTGCCACAGGTATGGGTGCAGATAGCAATGAATACCCAGTGCTAGAGCTCCTCTCAAGCGCTCAGTAAAATATGCAGATTACAACGCCTACCCGTCGCCCGCCGGAATCTGTTAGGAACTCATTGTCGCTGGGTGACGGTGACTCCCTTTGAGTCAGCGATCTCTTACCTAGTCGATTCTGGGTGCGATCTCGGGCAAGCGGAGCGTGTAGGCATGAGGATGGAAGCCCGCAGGGCCGAGACCGGTGACTTTGCCGGGCTAGGCTAACGACAGCCGTCCCTGCAAGGGCATGCCAAACCATGTAGGGCTCACCCCCTAACCCTATCGATCGGGCTCATTGTCAGAATGCTTACCAGACTGATCAAAGCGGATCTCAGTAGTGCCGGTCGTGCCATCGACGGCTGAGTTACGTTCCTGCCCATCGCCTGGCTGAGTTTCTCGAACTTTTTTATCCCGTCGATTCTCAAGCAGCGCATCACGACTGCGTACCGAATCCAATTGACCTTCAGGGTTTAATGACTCGTCTCTGAGGAAACCCTTTTTCCCGTATTGAGCTTCCCACTCAGTAGACTCAGTCAAGTAACCATCAAACGGGATGTTGAGCAAGTCCTTAACGTGCTTGGCATATTGCTGCACGTAAGCGCCAAGCCTATTTAACTGCGCAGGCGTCGTATTAATGCCTCTATCAAAAAAACTTCTGCGATCCATTGCGGCTTCTATCAATTTTCCAACCTCGTTCACTCGTTTTTCGTGACTCGGAGAGCTGTAGACAAAAGTGGCACGGGACTCAGTATCGAAGGATTCATTCCTCCCATCTGCATATTCAATTTCTACAAGCATACGTTTGTCCCCTGCACATATTCTGCCAAACCGTTTTTTCTATTGTAGCGACTGACGATGCTGCCAACGCAAGCCACAAGATCTTTAAAATGTTGCCGGCCATCCTCGCTATGATTTGCGAACGCAATGTCGAGTTCGATAACGATCACACATGGCTTGATCGCGCTGCTCAACTGGCTCGCCGAGAACAACGGCACACAAAACATCCATTCTGGATTTGGCAAATGTGGAGCAAGCTCATACCTGCCGCGTTGGAACACTTTAAGTTTCCCTAGCGCCCAAGTCTTACCTGCAGGATGTGTCAAAGGTAAGGCAACGTCCGACAAATGCCTATAACCGTGACCCGCCGTATAGACCATCGCCATGGATTTGGATCTACCATCACGAACTGTAGCAATAGCTACCCTAATCTTTGAGTTGACATCCGACTCTTGATGGAGTGGCACTCTAAAATACTCTATCAACTCCAGCACGTCGGCTTGGATGGCGCTCACTGTGCTTCTCAGCGCCGTTGGCGTATCTATCAACTCAGTAGACAGATGCCGCATAGTCGTTTGCCTGGCATACGCTACGTTTACATAGAGGTCATTATAGGCCGCGTCGAAATCAAGCATCCCCAGCTCTGTCTTGAGGGGGATTTTCGCCAAACGCCCGACTGCTCTCGTATCAATTTCGGCAGTCCCGTTTACGATAGTGTTGATGATAGAAGAAGCCCAGTGCTTAGACTCGGCACTTGCAGACACAATACTTAATGCAACCGTTGGCACACCGGGTTCAAGCGACCGCTCTTCATCGAATGGCCATGCGGGCAAATTCGAAACAAATCCTCCGTCCAGAAACTGACCTTTGATTGGCTCAGCGCTTCCTGACCGGAGGAACTTGAATTCCCAAGGCTTGAAAATGAAAGGCAAGCAAACTGACGCTGCTACAGCGTCTGCAATCGCAACCGTAGGCGTCGTATCTTTCGAGAATACTTCAACACATTCGTGTCGAGTGTTTGTTGCAACGATCTTCAGGGGAATCCCACCTGCGTCCTCCAAATCTTGGAAGGACACCATTTCTGGATTTCCGTGAGCGTCCAGTTTCGTCTGGATGCCGCGTTTACGCTTTACTGCAAAGTCGATGACTTTTCGCACTCTGTCCAATGTTGTCAGGCCGTTCACAATTCTCATGATCCCGAAACCAACCACCCCGGCTGCCGCTAAATTTAGCGCCAGCCCCACCCAGACATTCAGCGCCGAGACCAGATAGCTAAGATAGCCATACACTCCAATAGATAATGCACCAAAAACCCAGATGGGTACCGGTAATTTCAGCCGCGTCGCAATTTGAATCGCTTTAACCCACCTCCACCCAGATTTAGAAAATAGGTCGGATGGCTTCGATGCCCCTACCTCAGCTGGCAGACTTGAAAAAAGGTTTTTCTTCGTTTCGATATCAAGATCGAACAAATCGCTGCCGGAGTACCCTGCTGCAATGAGCGCGGCAACGATCGACCCAGCTGACGTGCCGGCAACTCCTTTGATTTCCAAGTTGAGCTCATTCACCGCTGTAAGAGCGCCGATATGGATGATCCCCCTGGCCCCACCGCCTTGTAGCGCCAGAAATATCGGCCGCTTTATAGAGGTCGATGCTTGACCGCCAGAAGCCCTCCGTTGGCTGTCAGTTTTGGCCTTTTTATTACGGGGCACCTTTAGGTCAGGGGCAGGGTTAGTTCGGATCAGATCGTTCATTGGTCTGCATTCAATCCGGAAGTCATTTGAGTGATGTATGGCGCAGTAATGTTACATGGTTTGTCTTCCTCAAACCGAAGGGGAAGCTATGAGTCAAGACTTAAGGGGACAAGCTGAATACATTTGTCTTTTTCAGGGTCGCGCCGTAGCGTAATTTGGAGGGGGCGTCTGCGGAGATCGCAATTGGCTCACATGTACGTACAGCTATCGATCATGGATTGGGGGGCTTCCCTATAATGGTTAAACGGAGCCTCATCACGGTGCGAGCAATGCGATTGAAATCGGTCTACCAGTGGGTTCGGCATCGGTATTCACAAAACTGTAAACAGAGGGGCAGATTTGAGCGGCATTTTTACCTTTTTTCATTTATTAGCGAAAGATTTTGGAGAACACCTTCTGGAGCCCTTTGACGGCAAGGGGTTGATCGTTGATTTATTTTTGACACACCCGTTGACAATGCGAAGCCAATAGGCGCTTTGCACGGTCGAGATCGACACCCTCAAGCGTCGGGCCAGCAGCCGCAATGACGGCAGGCGCACGGCCGGGGTGCCGTGAATGTCGTTGATCAGTCGCACCAGGTAGCGATACACCACTTGGTAGGCAAAATCGGTCTTGTTGTTATTCATGCGGTCTGTCCGTTGAGGCGCGGGGCGCTATGCCCATCGCAGGAGGTAGGGGACGCTGCCGCGCGATCGTCGGCGGCAACGGCCAGGGCTCAGCGCCCGGAGATGGCTTTACCGACGCTAGCGCCCGCCTCGGGCTCCTGCGTCTGGCTCGGTGACAGGTCTGCCTCCTTGAGCCCATGGGGTGAGGTGATCGAGGCATCGGGGCTGATCGCATCGCGCTGCTTGCCGTACAGGTTCTGCAGGTTCTTGAGGCTCAAGCCACTGGTCTCCACCAGCCATTGCACCACCTGTTCAGGCGCCGCTCCCCCGGCCAGGGCCTTGTGCAGATCACCAAGGGCCACCAGCATGCCGGGATGG
>Ga0247730_1000368_pt1 | contig 36247 bp, 26 predicted proteins | sample UWRJL073202C2_FD_180959 | JGI IMG/M metagenome (GOLD analysis project Ga0247730, IMG submission 180959) | Plant litter microbial communities from Arlington Agricultural Research Station in Wisconsin, United States - UWRJ-L073-202C-2 | ecosystem: Environmental > Terrestrial > Plant litter >... | reverse complement strand
CCAAGGCTACTATTGATGCCTTTTCAGATTCAATATGACCAGCTTTCCTGCGTAATTCTATCACTACAGGAATAGAGCCTAAAATATCAATGATAGCAAATAAGACCATTGATGTCGATAAAATCTGACTAAAATTAAACTCCATAGCAGCGTATTTTTTGTAAATGTAAAACGAATAAAACTAAAAAGCCACTCTCAGAGTGGCTTTTTAGTTTTATTCGTTAAAATTAATATGTCGGTTATTTTAATGTACCGTTATACTCATTTCTGATCTTACTATGTTTCTTGCTGTATGCATAATAGATAGCTATACCCAGTGCCATCCAGATCGCTAAACGCTCCCAGCTTACAATTGGTAATGATGCCATCATCAATACACAAACAATAATGCCTAAGATAGGTACAACAGGTACCCATGGCGTACGGAAGGGTCTAACCAATTCAGGATCAGTTTTTCTAAGGATCAATACACCGATACAAACTAATGAGAATGCAAATAAGGTACCGATACTTACCATGTGGCCTAAATCTGAAACTGGAACAAATCCTGCAAATACACTCACGAAAACCATAAACATTAAGTTCGTTTTCCAGGGAGTTTGATTTTTAGGGTGCAATTCAGAGAATACTTTAGGCAACAATCCGTCTTTACTCATACTATAGAATACACGGCTTTGGCCTAACAACATCACTAAAATTACTGAAGTATAACCCGCAAGGATTGCAACGATCAGGAACTTATTTAAGAAAGTATAGCCTGTTTGTGCAAACGCAGTAGCAACTGGTTTAGCATCACCTGCAAATTTCGTGTAGTTCTCTAAACCTGTCATTACGTAAGAGAACAATACATATAATAAAGTACATACTACTAATGAACCGATAATACCGATTGGCATACCTTTTTGAGGATCTTTAGCTTCTTGTGCTGCAGTACTTACTGCGTCAAATCCGATAAAGGCAAAGAATACCACGCCAGCACCACGAAGGATACCGCTGATACCAAAATGGCCAAAATCATCGCTTGCAAAGAATTCAAAGAAACCTTTAGTACCTGATTTCACAGCCTCTTCGCCCATGTTAACTGGAATGAAAGGGTGGTGGTTAGCAGGGTTAATAAATGACCATCCTAATGCGATAAAGACAAGAACAACGGCAACTTTAACGATTACTAATACATTGTTTACTGCTGATGAGTCTTTTGTACCTCTCATTAATAATAAAGACAACAGGCATACAATAACAATTGCAGGAAGGTTAACTACTCCACCTTCCCATGGGCCATGCAATAACGCTGGCGGGAAGTGAATGCCAAACCCTTCAATAAATTGGGAGAAGTATTGTGACCAGCTGGCTGCTACTGTTGCAGCACCTAATGCATACTCCAGAACTAAGTCCCATCCGATGATCCATGCCATAAATTCGCCCATAGTTGCATAAGAATAAGTATACGCACTACCTGCTACAGGGATCATTGATGCAAATTCCGCATAACAAAGTCCGGCGAAACCACAACCTACTGCTGCAATAATAAATGATAAAATTACTGCGGGCCCAGCATTATCTGCTGCTGCAATACCTGTCAGGGAGAATAACCCTGCGCCGATAATTGCCCCAACGCCCAAGGCGACTAAGTTGAAACTGGTTAAGGACCGTTGTAGTGTACCCTCACCACTTTCATTAGCCTCCGCTAATAATTGTGGAATAGATTTTTTAAATAACATAAGTTAGTTTGATAGTTAAGTTTTTTATTTTTTTATACTCGGGTGAATTCAACTTCAAACCTAATTAAAAAAAATTTAAAAATAAATTGATTCCAGCGTAAAATCAATTTATTCAAACAATTATAGGTATTAATTCGTTATGTCCCTCTTATCTACTCTAATTTTTACGTTGTGAGTCAGAATTTTGAGGTTTGAGTATGCTGATTTGTTAAATTTTACCTGTTTTTTCACTTGTGTTTGGATGATAGCTGTATTTCCCCCAGAAATATGTGGTGCAATGATCAGCGAAACAACAGACATGAGCTTAATTAAGATGTTCATCGATGGTCCTGATGTATCTTTAAATGGATCGCCAACAGTATCGCCGGTTACTGATGCTTTATGTGCATCTGATCCTTTGTATTCCATTTTTCCATCTATTAATACTCCTTTTTCAAAAGACTTTTTAGCGTTGTCCCACGCACCGCCGGCATTGGATTGAAATATTCCCATTAACACACCCGAAACAGTTACCCCGGCAAGGAGCCCGCCTAGTACTTCGGCACCGAATGTAAAACCCACAATGATAGGGACAAGTAATGCAATTGCGCCTGGGAGCATCATTTCACGAATCGATGCTTCGGTAGATATAGCAACACATTTTTCATATTCAGGTTTCGCTTTATATTCCATAATACCTGGAATATCTCTAAACTGACGCCTTACTTCCTGTACCATAGCCATTGCGGCACGTCCGACTGCAGATATGCATAGTGAGGAGAATATAAAAGGAATCATACCGCCTACAAATAATCCGGCAAGTACATTGGCTTTATAGATGTCTATAGAAGTAATTCCTGAAATCCCTGCAAAGGCTGCAAATAAGGCTAGTGAGGTTAATGCAGCAGAGGCTATAGCGAACCCTTTCCCTGTTGCCGCAGTGGTATTACCTACTGCATCCAGCATATCTGTGCGCTGCCTTACTTCTGCTGGTAATCCACTCATCTCTGCAATTCCCCCCGCATTATCGGCAATAGGACCAAATGCATCAATTGCTAATTGCATAGCGGTAGTCGCCATCATTCCAGCAGCAGCAATGGCCACGCCGTAGAAGCCGGCAAAGTAATAGGAGCCGTAAATCCCGGCCGCAAGTACAAGAATAGGGAGTACTGTAGATTCCATACCCACCGAGAGCCCGCCAATAATATTTGTGGCATGACCGGTGGAGGATTGCTGAATGATGGAATTAACGGGACGCTTGCCCATTGCAGTATAGTATTCTGTAATTAAACTCATCAATGTGCCCACTGCTAATCCAACTAGTATAGAATGATAAACTGACATGGGATTAAATTCGAATCCGCGAATAGACATCGAAGAAGGCAATAACCATACAACAGCAAAATAAGAAGCAACGGCAGTGAGCAATATGGATAACCAGTTGCCTAAATTCAAAGCGCGCTGTATGCTGTCAGTTTCTTTGGTAATCTTAACGAAGAGTGAAGCAAGGATAGAAAATATAAGCCCTAATCCTGCAATCAGCATCGGCAGTAATACGGGTGCCATACCTCCGAACTGATCTGCAGAAATAATTTCCTGACCTAATACCATGGTGGCAAGTATGGTTGCTACGTAAGATCCAAAGAGATCGGCACCCATACCGGCGACGTCCCCAACATTATCGCCTACATTGTCGGCTATCGTTGCAGGATTGCGTACATCATCTTCCGGAATACCCGCCTCTACTTTGCCGACGAGGTCGGCACCCACGTCTGCCGCCTTCGTGTAAATCCCGCCGCCAACTCTGGCAAAGAGTGCAATACTTTCTGCACCTAATGAGAATCCTGCCAGTACTTCGATCGTCTTTTTTAACTCTGCAGCAGCATTCGCTGTGCCGGGATGGACAAAACTATGATAGAGTACAATAAACAAACTCCCTAATCCTAGAATGGCAAGGCCTGCTACGCCAAATCCCATTACGGTACCGCCCCTAAAAGAAACCTTTAACGCCATAGCTAAACTAGTCCTTGCTGCCTGGGTAGTCCGCACATTAGCTTTGGTAGCGATGCGCATTCCAATATATCCCGCAAGTGCAGAAAATACAGCTCCGATAATAAATGCAATAGCGATAATGGGACTCGAATGGATGGGGTTTTCTGGTGATCCTTTAAGGGTACCCGACCAGGCCAGTAGTATGCCTGCTATAATCACGAAATAGGTAAGCACTTTCCATTCTGCTTTTAGAAAAGCCATTGCCCCATCTGCGATGTACCCCGCAAGTTCGGACATGTTTTTGTCGCCCGCGTCTTGCCGGCTAACCCAGATGCTCTGAAATGCCATTACGATTATCCCAATCAGACCGAAAATAGGGATAAAATAGATTAAGTTTTGCTGTAAAAAATTCATATGTTGTTTATATTTGGTTGCTCGCTATGAGGCATTTAAAACGCCGATATACAAAATAAAGAGAGTTTCTGACATTCCCAAATAAATCGTCAGTCGCTACATTTTACTCAGCAGTCCGCCTTCCAAATCCTGCTTATGCTAGTTATTTTGATATTTTAAATATATTAGCAAAATATAAATTCCAACCCACTACATTACGCAAACACTCAAACAAAACATAATGGATAGCGAAAATCAGGATACCTCTTTTAAGAGAGAACTCGGCCTACTGGATGGTACTATGCTTGTCGTAGGATCAATGATTGGTTCAGGTATATTTATTGTCAGTGCTGATATCGCAAGGCAGGTTGGTTCTGCCGGATGGCTAATCCTGATCTGGGTACTTACCGGCCTGGTTACAGTAATTGCAGCCGTAAGTTATGGCGAGTTAAGTGCGATGTTCCCAAAGGCAGGCGGACAATATGTTTATCTTAAAGAGGCTTACAATAAATTGATTGCCTTTTTATATGGGTGGAGTTTCTTTGCGGTGATACAAACTGGTACTATTGCCGCCGTTGGTGTGGCCTTCTCCAAATTTGCTGCCTATCTTTATGAGCCTCTAAGTGAAACAAACATCTTATTTAATATTGGCTCTTTCCAGCTAAGCGCAGCGCAGCTTGTGTCCATCATCACCATTATTCTGCTTACCTATATTAATAGCCGCGGGGTTAAAGATGGTAAGATGCTGCAGACTTTCTTAACGATCATTAAAATCTTATCCCTGTTTGGTTTAATTGCGGGTGGCTTTCTTTTTGGTTCTAATGCTGCGGTATGGAATGCGAACTGGGCAGATGCCTGGAATACGCGGATGTTTGATGCAGGTACAAGTTCCTGGGTTTCCGTTGGTGGTACTGCGTTATTAGCAGGTATTGCGGCTTCGATGGTTGGTTCTCTTTTCTCTAGTGATGCCTGGGTGGGGGTAACTTTTATTGCGGGGGAGATTAGAAATCCTGAGCGTAATGTCGGATTAAGCTTATTTTTAGGGACATTCATTGTTAGTATTATATATATACTGGCTAACCTGATGTATATTTCGGTGATGCCATTAAATGAAATTGCTTTTGCAAAGTCTGATCGCGTCGCTGTTGCCGCTGCACAATACATTTTTGGGGATTGGGGTACAAAGACTATTGCCGTGATGATCATGATTTCTACTTTTGCTTGTAATAACGGCTTGATCATGGCAGGTGCGCGTGTATACTATACAATGGCTAAGGATGGTTTGTTCTTTAAGAAAGCCGCAGAACTGAATAAGTCTAGCGTACCAGGGTGGGCATTATGGTTTCAGTGTCTTTGGGCTTCTTTACTTTGCCTTACTGGCCGTTATGGCGACCTGCTTGATTTTGTAATGATTATTGTTATCATTTTTTATATTTTGACGATTTATGGAATATTTATCCTGCGTAAGAAAAAACCGGATTTGGTAAGGCCGTATAAAGCTTTCGGTTATCCGGTGTTACCTTTTATATATATCATTGTTGCTACTGCAATTTGTGTTGCTTTGTTGATTACCAGGTTTAGTACTTGTGGCTGGGGGGTGTTGATTATGTTGGCTGGGATTCCGGTTTATTATTTTTCTAAACCGGCTGATGATGTTAAATCAGTAGGGGAGTAGGGGTTTCTTCTCCTGTAACAAAAAACAACACTACTCCTTTACTCCTCGACATTTTTTGAAATAAAAAATCTCGCATGTCGTAAAGGAGTAGTGTTGTTTTTTTAGTTAAAGATGATCACACCTGTATGGGGGCATTCCACAGGCATATATGGTGTGTATACATTGTTTTTTTATTATAGTCTTTACTACTACTACTGCGTAGCTCCTGCTATTATTATTATTATTATTATTAATGTGCTAATACTGTTGCTACCTTAGTTTATTATAATTATTACTAAGCTAATATGTCTGTGGACGATGCAAACATTTTGGCTGATAGTGATAAAAGGAGAGTGCTATTTATATGCGGCTAATTTCCTGCATCTGCTTGGAAGATCTTGATACAAGTGACGGGGAGGACCAACTGCGAAAAAAAAAGATATGTTCCTGCAGCGACATGCAGCCCTCGTTTCAGAGGGGTGGCGAGCTAAGGAATATATCTTTTTTTTTCGCGTTTTAGAAGGAGGAACACAATTCCAATAAAAAGCAGTAATTTTGCAAAAAAAATAGCAATTGGGAACTCCACTAGATTCAGGCATAAAAGGATATAATAACTACGGTACACACCTTAAAGAAAAGTACAAAGGGCAACGTGTATTCAAAGTAATTGTTGATGGCGGTTTTACTTGTCCTAACCGTGACGGAAGTAAAGGTTATGGAGGTTGCACCTACTGTAATGTAGATTCTTTTACCCCCGAATTATCCAGAAAGCTGCCTACTATCCGCGAACAGCTGGAGCAAGGTATGGAGCGTGGTAAAGGCTTTTATAAAGCTGATAAGTTTATCGTATACTTCCAGCCGAATACCAACACTTATGCGCCAGTACATTATTTAAAAATGATGTACGATGAAGCGTTATCTATTAATACTGAAGATGTAGTTGGTTTTTCTGTAGGTACACGCCCCGATTGTATTGATGCAGAAAAAGTGGCACTGCTGGAAAGTTATGCAGACCGTTTTGATGTAGATCTGGAAATGGGTATGGAATCTATTTACGACGACACCTTAAACCAGATTAACAGGGGATGCAGCCATGCAGAATTTGTGGAAGCAGTAAAACTGCTTGATAACAGTAAATTAGATCTGTGTGTGCACACCATTTTTGGATTTCCATGGGAAACTGAAGATATGATGCTGCAGTATATACATGAGATCAATAAGTTTCCGAAAATCAAATTTGTTAAATTTCACCACCTTCATATTGTAGAAGGTTCCATTATGGGAGCTAAGTACAAAAAAGAACCTTTTAAATTGTTTAGTCTGGAAGAGTATACAGACCTGCTTTGTAAATTAATTCCCTTATTAAGACCGGACATCGTTATTCAGCGTTTGTTTGGTATTTCTGACTGGGACTTGCTGATTGCGCCTAACTGGGGCCTGAACAAGTCTTCTATTCAGACTTATATCGACCGCGAGATAGAGAAAAGAGGTGTGGTACAAGGATCTGCTTACACGCCAGTATTGGTGTAAGTCCCAAACAGCTCAATTACTTTTTTAGTTCTGTAGTCAAATATCTGCTGAAGTTTATTTGCCACAAATAGGCTATTGGCCATATTTCCAAACATGCCCATAGGTAGGCCATAAGTAAGAATATCGTTCATTTCTACCCCACCCGGTATTTCTTTGAAGTGATGCTGGTGATGCCAGAACTTATATGGGCCAAAACGCTGCTCGTCAATAAAATATTTATGGTCTTCTACCTGCGTGATCTCAGTCATCCAGTTTAGCTTTATGCCGGCTACCGGCGATACTTTATAAGTAATGATCATGCCAGGGTACATCTTCTCTTCGGCCCGCAGCTCTGATGTTACTACGAAGGCCATTTCCTTAGGAGTGATTTTAGCCAGGTTCATAGGGGAAGAAAAGAAATCCCAAGCCTCGTCAAGACTCATAGGGATTCGTTGTGAAAATTTAAGATGGAAAGCTTTCATAGTAAAGCGGTAGGATGCTTGTTTGAACAAACATCAGATAAACTTTATTGTTTTATTTTTTTAAATAATTTAAATAGAGCTAATTATAATGATTTTGATCATTTAAGTCGTTTTTTTTTGAAATTATTTCAAAATTTGGCTTCTCAAATGACTCAAAATTTCATAATCATATTTTTATTAGTGTTTTTTACCCTCTTTTGATACGATTTTTGCGTTTTTGAGTGTATACATTTGATTAATTGTACGTTATCATTCTGTTATATTGAATTTATTTGCTATTTTTATGTTACAAATAAGTCATATTAATGATTGTTAACCAAAAAACCCTAACAAATTATGAACAAAATTCTATTTAAACAGGTTGTACCCTTTCTAGTTCTTGCGATAATCGCAATTGCAGCTTTATTTGTCCCGCTTCTTCCAAACTTTGATGATGGAAAGTATAATGGCGCAGATGTTGCATGGATTCTGGTAGCAACAGCTCTCGTCTTTTTAATGACTCCTGGTCTGGCCTTCTTTTACGGAGGTATGGTTCACAGAAAGAATGTCCTTTCAACAATGATCAAAAGTATTGTTTCTGCAGGTATCATCAGTGTCTTATGGGTAACTGTAGGTTTCAGTCTTGCCTTTGGAGATACAATTAATGGTTTAATTGGAAGTCCTAGTACTTTCCTTTTCTTTAAGGGAGTAAATTCAGGTCCAGCATGGAGCCTTGCCCCAACTATCCCCCTTACATTATTTGCACTATTCCAATTGATGTTCGCCATCATCACCCCTGGTTTAGTTGTAGGAGCCGTTGCTGAACGTATACGTTTCACTTCATACATATTATTTATTGTTCTTTTTGCGCTGTTTGTATATTTCCCTCTTGCACACTGGACATGGCATCCAGAAGGTATGTTGTTTAAAATGGGTGTAATGGATTTTGCTGGCGGTACAGTAGTGCATATTTCCGCTGGTATGGCTGCCCTTGCTGGTGCGTTAGTACTTAAAAGAAGAAAAGTACACCAGGACCATCAGGAGATCCCCCCTGCAAATATTCCTTATGTATTAATAGGTACTGGTTTACTGTGGTTCGGCTGGTTTGGTTTTAATGCAGGTTCTGCATTGGGTGCAAATAGCCTTGCTGTCTCTGCTTTCGCTACAACAAACATTGCTGCAGGGGCTGCAGGATTATCATGGATGTTCTTTGATGTGCTTAGAGGAAAAAAACCTTCTGTGCTGGGCTTTTGTATAGGTGCTGTTGTTGGCCTTGTAGCAATTACCCCAGGTGCAGGATTAGTAGCTATTCCGCAAAGTATTTTTATTGGTTTTGTAGCTGCTATTATTTCGAACCTTGCGGTAATGTGGAAATCTAAAACCAGTCTTGATGATACACTGGATGTATTTCCTTGTCATGGTGTGGGTGGTATAGTAGGTATGTTGCTTACAGGTGTATTTGCTACTAAAACAGTAAACTCGGCAGGTGCAGACGGATTGTTTTATGGTAACCCGGAATTTTTCCTTACCCAATTAAAAGGTGTTGTAATTGTTGCTGTATACAGCTTTGTTGTTTCTTTTGTGATATTTAAACTGATCAATTTAGTTCAGCCGATCCGTGTTTCTTCTGAAGAAGAAGAAGAAGGACTGGATGCAAGTCAGCACAATGAGAAATACTCTCAAGGTACACTTATCGTCGCATCAACTGGAGTAGAAATGGACAATAAGTTCTGATTTTTGCGTAAGATGTAAGTCAATCTAATTTAACAACCTCAACCTCAACCAACCATGAAACTAAAGTCCTTCTTTACTTTTTCAGCGCTAACAATGAGCGCAGCCACTTACGCTCAGGAAACTACCACATCTACGCCTCTGCAGATCTCCGGATCTGTAGATACGTATTATAAATATGACTTCTCAAAAAAGGCTAATATTGGAACCAGCTTTGCCGAGGATCAAAATTCGGTATCTCTTGGAATGATAGATCTTGCCTTAAAGAAAACTACTGGTAAAGCATCTTTTGTGGGTGAATTGTCTTTCGGACCAAGAGGTCAGTATGGTTCTCTTCCTAATGGAAATGGAGAAGGTGCTAATGCCGATAATTCTTTCCATATTCAGAATTTATATACTTCTTATGCTTTTACGGATAAGTTTTCCATGACTGCTGGGTATATGGGTACGTTTATTGGTTATGAGGTTATTGCCCCTACAGGAAACTTTAACTATTCAACTTCCTACCTGTTTACTAATGGTCCGTTCCAAAATGCAGGAATCAAGGCAAACTATGTCTTTTCTCCGAAAGTAGCATTGATGGTCGGCCTTTTCGACGATTGGAACGTATATAAAGATGTGAATGGAGTCTCGCATTTTGGGGCACAGTTAACAGTTTCGCCGGTAGAAGGATGGACAGCCTATCTGAATATGCTTACAGGCAGGGGAGCAGGGGCACCAGGTACAGGCTCTATCTATGACCTGACTACTGCTTATCAGGTTACAGAGAAAGTCAAAATTGGCCTAAATGCTGCTGATTATTCAGTTTCTAATGATAATGGAGGTTATAGTGGTGCTGCACTGTATTTGCAAAATGCTTTTACCCCGGGTTTTTCACTGGGTTTGAGGGGCGAATATTTTAAGAGTAAAGATATTCCTGATTTTGATGGAAGTAGCGTAACTTCGGTAACGGTATCAGGCAACTTTAAAGCTGGCGGATTAACATTCATTCCTGAGGTAAGGTTTGATAATGGAAATACAGCCAGGTTTGTTAAGAATAATCTTGATCCGACAAAAAGTGCTTCACAATTTTCTTTAGCCGCAGTATATGCTTTCTAAATTTAATAGATCTAACCAAATCCGCCAGGCCTTACAGTCTGGTGGGTTTTTATTTTTACTCTTTTTTATGACTTCAGCTAGCGCAGTTGCACAAGCGCCGAAGGGTAATGATGAAATGTCCCGTGATGAACGTGGGAAATATATCCATTATGAAGTTGTAGAGAAAAAGGCCCTTGCTACGGATTCGCTCAAACAAAGAGCGCTGGGTTTTTTGGCTTTGAAAAAACTGAAGGCCATTCAGCAAGATAATGACGAAATTCGTGCAACGGGAAAGTTTATCGTTAATAAAACAGCGTTAATGCTTGCACATCCTTCGGGGGAATTGCTATATAACTTTACTTTTGAGGTTAAAGAAGGGAAATATCGTTTTTGGCTGACGGACTTTTTATTCGTGCCCTACAAAAGAGACCGCTATGGAAATTTTGTACCCTCTACGCCAAAAGGAACTCCGTTAGAAGATAGTCCCGGCAAATTAAATGCAGGAGAATGGGGCTCTTATGTAGAGACCGCTGATAAACAATCCACTACTTTTGCCGCGGAATTTAAGGATTACCTTTCTGCAATACAAAAAATTAAAACACCGGGCACTAAAAAGAAAGTCATCTCCACCAAAAGCTGGTAAGCGTTGTTAATGTACCATCTTATCCGCACAAGTAGAGCTGGCAAATGCTTCTGGTTTTGCTTTGAAGATAAAGCCCATACTTAAAATATAACCCATAGCTTCGTTCAGCGCTTTGTTTGATTTGAACATTGGGTTAGTATTGATATCGGCATGAACTTCGAGGTCTACATCATAAAGATCCAGTAAATCACAAACCGCATAAGCAGTTTCAATGGATTTTTGAACTTCAATCAGCATTCTTTCTTTAATGCTCATTTTCTGCTGGCTTTTCTCCTGGTGGATATACATAAACCCTCCATGTTGCTCTCTCAACAAAACTATTACTGTAGCAAAATCAGTGAATGCGCCCTTTACCTGAGAATCTGTGCCAATGCAAACTTTGAGATGGTAGCCTTTTTCAGTTTCTCTGATGATGGCTTGTTCTACTTCTTCTAAAATTGGCGAGTGGATAACTTCACCATTAAATTTTTTCCAGGTCATACGTTATTGGTGTTAAGGGTAACAACCCGTATTCAGGTTTCCTAAAAATAGGTTGATTATGTTAAATATACATTAAAAACATGTTGTTTATTTGCTAACAATCAGATAGTTGTCAACAAGCCATTAGTTTTGGACACCTGTCTGGTCAGCGTCATTCTTTTTCAGTAACAGAAAAATCTAAAACAATCCCGGTTGGCCAAGGTTTTTATTATACATTATGGTAAACAAGACAGTAATAGTATCAAATCGATTACCCGTTAAAATAATAGAACAAGATGGGGCGTACGTATTTAGTCCTAGTGAAGGCGGGCTAGCAACCGGATTAGGTTCGGTATATAAAAAGGGAGGAAACATCTGGATTGGATGGCCCGGAATTGATGTTCCGGAAGATAGACAGGAAGAAGTTACACTGCAGCTGGCAGAACTCAACCTCATTCCAGTATTTCTTACACCTGATGAAATTAACCTTTATTATGAAGGGTTTTCAAATGAAGTTTTATGGCCGGTTTTTCATTATATGGTTACCTATGCTAACTTCGAACAAAACTACTGGGATTTCTACCAGAGCGTAAACGAAAAGTTTAAGAATATTGCTGCGGCGCACGTTAATGAGGGCGATACCCTCTGGATACATGATTATCAGCTTTTATTATTGCCAGGTCTGATCAGATTGGCAAAACCACACGTAACCATCGGCTTCTTTCAGCACATTCCATTTCCTTCTTATGAAATCTTCCGGTTGATCCCCTGGAGGGAGGAGTTAATCAGCGGGATGCTGGGTGCCGATCTTATTGGGTTCCATACTTTCGATGATGTTAGGCACTTCTTAAGTGCTGCGTCTCGGTTGTCTCTGGCAAAAATATCTGATAATATAGTAACGAGCAAAGACAGGCAGGTAGTAGTTGAAGCCTTTCCTATGGGGATTGATACCGCTAAGTTTGAAAGCCTGATTAATGAACCCGAGGTAATAGACAACATTGGGTCTTTAAAACAGACTATGCAGTACCGGAAGATCATTTTAACTATAGATCGTTTAGACTATAGTAAAGGTATCTTACAGCGCTTGCAGGCATATGAATTGTTATTACAGACCCATCCTGGTTATGTTGACCGCATTTCTTTATATATGATCGTTGTCCCTTCAAGAGATACAGTTGCTCAGTATAAAGAGTTAAAAGATCAGATTGATCAGCTGGTAGGCAATATCAATGCCCGCTACAGAACATTGAACTGGTTGCCAGTGCACTATTTTTATCGGTCGTTCCCCATTGAGTTCCTTTCAGCATTATATGCTACCGCTGATATTTGCCTGGTTACGCCAATGCGTGATGGGATGAACCTGGTAAGTAAAGAGTATGTGGCCAGTAGAACCGATAATACGGGTGTACTTATCTTAAGTGAGATGGCAGGTGCCTCAAAAGAAATGAATGATGCACTGATCGTAAATCCGAATAATATCGGGGAAGTGATGCGTGCAATTGTCCAGGCTATTAACATGCCGTTGGCAGAACAAAAAATAAGGATGTCCATAATGCGGGGCATCGTACAAAAATTTGATATACACCTATGGGTGAAAAATTTTATGGATAAGTTAGAAGAAGTTAAACTGATGCAGGAATCATTATTAACCAAGCATGCGGTTAAAGCCGTGACCGATCAGATAGGTAAAGATTACGCGGCGACAAGCGACAGATTTATATTTCTTGATTATGATGGCACACTGGTTGGTTTTAATGGTAATATAGATAAGGCATCGCCAGATGATGAGTTGTATCGTATTTTGGAAGGACTATCAGCCGATCCTGCTAATAAAGTGGTTATTGTAAGTGGCAGAAGACATGAAACGCTCGAAGAGTGGTTCGGGCACTTAAAATTAGATTTGATTGCTGAGCATGGTGCATGGCAAAAGCATTACCAGGAAGAATGGAAATCTTTACCGTTGCTGACGGATGTTTGGAAACAAGAGGTGAAGACCGTACTCGATACCTATACTGATCGTACAGCAGGCTCTTTTATTGAAGATAAAAGTTATTCTTTGGTATGGCATTACCGTAAGGTAGAAGAAGGGTTAGGTGAGCTTCGTGCAAATGAAATTATCAACCATCTTAAAGTAACCATTGCAGATAAAGGTTTGCAAATGATGCCAGGTAATAAAGTGATCGAGTTTAAAAATATTGAAGTAAATAAAGGTAAGGCGGTGCTAACCTGGCTATATGGAAAACATCCTGATTTTGTCATTGCGTTTGGTGATGATCATACGGATGAAGACATTTTTAAAGCCTTACCCGCAGAAGCGTATACGATTAAAGTTGGAAGTAATATTTCTGCTGCCAGATACTATCTCAGAAACTATATGGAAGTAAGGGAATTGTTAACAACACTTACTGCAAATACACAGAAAATAATTGCATCATAATCTTAATTAATAGTAACAAAACGGGCTCATTTCCACAAGGAAAGGAGCCCGTTTTGTTTACTGGGTATTGGTTATCAGTTCTTAAAGAAAAACTGGTCTATCAAGTTTTATAGCAATACGGTGCGCCGCATTCATTAAGCCGACATGACTGTAGGCTTGCGGGAAATTACCCCACTGACTGCCATCATTTTCATCCACATCTTCGGCAAATAGCCCAAGGTGATTTCCATATTGGATCAATGACTCAAATTCCCTTACCGCATCGTCCAGACGGCCTACTATCGCCAGCGCTTCTACATACCAGAACGCACAGATCAGGAAGGTAGTTTTTGGCTTACCGAAATCATCGGTATGACGGTAACGGTAAAATAAACCATTCTTGCCTTTAAGTTCTTTTTCTAATGCGATTAAATGATCTTTGGCCCGCTGAGAATCAGGATCAAGGTAATTCATTAAGATCAATTGTAAAGTACTTGCGTCAAGGTGTGCACTGTCAATTGCATGATTGTAAACTTTGCGTTCAGGATCGTAACAAGCTTCGATATGTTCTGCTGCACGATTAATCAATTTTGTTGCGCGGTTTTCAAATTCTTCGTTTCCTATTATTTTAGCCATTTTTAATGCTGCTTTTGCACCTGCCCACTGAAAAAGGTTGGTATAGCAATGCATATTAGCAAGGTTTCGGAATTCCCATATGCCGGCATCCTTTTCGTCAATTGTATGTTCTATTTTGCTAAGTAGATAATCCAGCCACTTAGTAGAATCCTGACGCTCACTAAAGATAAATCTATTATCAGAATATAAAGGGAGCATAGAAATCAGCACCTGTCCGTAAATATCATTCTGGATATGTTCAAATGCCTGGTTTCCTACACGTATCGGCTGATTCCCTAAATAGCCCTTCAGGTTAGTCAGGATACGTTCTGTTAATACCCTTTCTCCGGCAATACCGAAAAGTGGCTGATAACGCTCGTCATCTCTGAAAGAGATATCAGTAATGTAATTAAAGTAACGTTCCATCTCTTCAAAATGGCCAATATGGTTTAGTGCTGTAATTACATAGTAAGTATCCCTCATCCAGCAATATCGATAATCCCAGTTCCGCGTGCTGCCCGGAGATTCTGGCAAACTAGTTGTACTTGCTGCTATAATTGCTCCCGTATCCTCGTATTGATGGATCTTTAAGACTAAGGCCGAGCGGATTACGAGGCGCTGTTGAAATCCGGCTATTGTAGAGTGCTTGATCCATGTTCTCCAATATTTCTTCGTTTCTATCAAAAATCTTTCTGCAGTGCTCTCAATCGGTGCCTCTAAATGTGATCCGTAAGTAAGGATCAGATATTTCGTATCATTCAGTGTGAAGTACTTTTCATCTTCTATATAAGAAAGAGAGATGTTTGTACTTAAGCGCATATCACTCTCGCTGCCCGTAAATTGTATATGTGTACTTCCTCTAGAGCCTTTTTGCTTTCCGGCGCCATAATCAAAAACTGGCTTGCAGGTTACTTTTATTCTAGGGTTACCTTCTAATGGCTCTATTTTACGGATCAGCATCAGCGGTTTATAAAAACGTTCATATTGATGGAACCTCGGTGCAAAATCAGTTATTCTGTATTTACCGTCTTCGCTGGTAATCTCTGTACGCAGAATATTTGTGTTTTCCTGGTAGGATTGCGCTGAAGTATAGGTGCCTTGTGGAAGGATAGAAAATTCTCCTCCCTCTTCTTTATCCAGCAATCCGCCAAATACGAATGAACTATCAAAGCGGGGCCAGCAAAGCCAGTCCACGTTAGTATTCTTATTTATATGTGCAAGGAAAGCACAGTTCCCGATAATGCCGGTCTGGTAGGTATGTCTATCCATTAATGTTTATTTCTGATGTGTTTGAATACTTATAGAACAACTGACTGCTGTATTTGTTGTATAAAGTATATTGAACTATCAAATAATCGAAATTGATAGAATTTTATTAAATTTAATCAAGCGCTGCCGATACCAATCTAACGGGCATATTGTGATAGCGTTAACTAACTGAATCTACACACTAAATCAAAGTAAAGATGAACACAGAACTAATGAACGAATTCTATTTACTTCAGCAAAGCAGGTCTAATACAAAGTATCTTGATATTTTAGAAGAAAAAATCTGTTCTCCAATTCAGGAAGCCAATCATAAAGTTACTTCATGGATGTATAAAAGAGGTAATATGTTAATGAGACTGGAACATAAAGCACAGATCAGGTTAAGCAAGATCAGGAAAAAGTTCCTTCAGCAGTAGTATATCCCTTTTACAACAATCTTACTTAATTCCCTTATCTTTGGTCCATGATGGTAGAAAAGGTACTGGGTAATTTAAAAATCGCTTCTTTGAATGACATGCAGCAGGCAGCTATTGCTGCGGCAAACAAAGGAAAGGATATTGTTTTGCTCGCACCAACCGGTTCGGGCAAAACAGTAGGCTTTTTATTGCCTGTGCTGAAAAATCTGGATACGGCTGTTAAAGGTGTACAGGCATTGATATTGGTTCCCTCCAGGGAGCTTGCTTTGCAAATAGAGCAGGTGTTTAAACTAATGGGAACTGGTTTTAAGGTGAACTGCTGTTATGGCGGGCACCCGGTTAAAACGGAAAAAAACAACTTTGAACAGCCACCTGCTGTTTTGATTGGTACACCGGGCAGAATTGCCTACCACCTTAGAAAAGAAAACTTTGATGAATCTAATATCACCACTTTGGTGCTTGACGAGTTCGATAAAGCATTAGAATTCGGTTTCCAGGAAGATATGGCTTATATTATCGGGAATATGCGATCACTTTCACAAAGGATACTTACTTCTGCAACTTCCATGGAAAGTATACCTGACTTTACTGGTGTTAAAGATTCAATCGAGATCAACTTCCTGAAAGATGTAAAGGTTGCCCCAGATCTTAAGCTGAAGAAAATTTCAGCTACGGCAGAGGATAAACTGGATGTTTTATTTGAACTGATCTGTAAAATTGGCAGCAATAAAACAATGCTGATCTTTTGTAACCATAGGGAAACAGTAGACCGTATCAGTGATCTGCTGATTGATAAAGATCTTGCGCATGATATTTTTCATGGCGGTATGGAGCAAGATGAAAGAGAGCGTGCATTACTAAAGTTCAGAAATGGCAGTATCAAAATATTAATCACAACAGATCTTGCGTCAAGGGGGTTAGATATTCCTGAGGTAGAATATATCATCCATTATCAGCTTCCTTATACTGAAGATGCATTCTTACATAGAAATGGACGTACTGCACGTATGAACGCTAAAGGAACTGCGTATCTGATTATGACTGATGAGGAGAAGTATCCTTTTATCAAATCTGATATAGAAACTGAAGTGCTTAAGGGTAATTATCAGCTGCCAAAAGATAGCCAGTGGCAAACGCTTTATATTGCTGCGGGTAAAAAAGACAAGGTGAACAAGATCGATATTGTTGGGTTGCTGCTTAAAAAGGGTGGTTTGCAAAAGGATGATGTAGGCTTGATCGAGGTAAAGGACCAAAGTTCTTATGTTGCTGTTAAACGTAATATGGTGCAAAATGTACTCTCGGCATTGTCGACTGAAAAAATAAAGAACAAGAAAGTGAAGATAGAAGTAGCGATGTAATTATGAGTAACAATGACATTTTAAAGAAACTCCGCGTAGCGCTGGAGCTAAATAATGAAGATATTATCAAGATACTTGAATTGGTAAATTTTAAGGTTACAAAAAGTGAATTAGGATCATTTTTCAGAAGTGAAGATCACCCTAATTTTAAACCCTGCGGGGATCAGATCCTCCGAAATTTCTTAAATGGTTTAGTTATCTACAAAAGAGGCCCAAGACCGGATAAAATTACTGCTCCCAGGGTGGATTAGGGAATTTCGTTTCTAAATTCTGAATATTTCCTTGTTTTCTTGAAAAATCAGTTATTTTAATAAGACAAACTGTTATACTTGTGAAAGGAAGGCTCCAAGCATTTTCTTTCACAAGGAACGCATTTTGAAACTGAGGCTAATAGGATTGCATCACGAATGGTTGAATTTTTAAAATTTCCTGGAAATTTGAGTCATTTGAAATGCATTGTTTTATTTCATGCCTTATGGTTTCTTTGCTCTTTTACTGCACATGCGCAATCCCAGCGCAGGGTTACCGGGGCAGTAGTTGATTCCCTTCATGTGAGTATTGCTGGTGCAGATGTTTATCTTGTAGCAGATAAGGATACGCTCAACTCGGTTACCGACAATCATGGCAGGTTCGCATTTGAAGGTTTTAAAGGTGACCGCATTTCTTTACTGATCATTAGGATCGGGTTTAAAGCTTTTGCTAAATCTTACCGTTACCATGTGGATCAACTGATCATGAACCTGGATACGATTATGCTTAATCCCGAAGCCAACCTGCTGAACGAGGTGGTGATTAATGCGAAGGACAGGCCAATCAAAATAAAAAAAGATACAGTCGAATACAATGCTGCCTTTTACCAGGTTTCTGAAAATGACAGGGTGGAGGACTTATTAAGGCAGCTGCCTGGAGTAGAGATCGATGCGAACGGAAATACCTCTGCTATGGGCAAGCCATTGCTTAAATTAAGGGTAAATGGAGAGGATTTTTTTACCAATAGTGTGAAGGACTTTATTGGCCAGCTCCCCGCTAGTGTTGTTGATAAGTTACAGATCATTAACGATTATGGGGATGAAGCAAACTTTACCGGACTGCGTACCGGAGAATCGCAGAAGATGCTCAACCTGGTTACCAAGGCGGGACAAAACAAGGGTACTTTTGGTAATGTACTAGCTAGTGGAGGAACTAATGAACGCTACGGTCTTCAGGCAAATGGTAATTTTTGGGAAGCGAGTAAACAGATTGGTGTGATTAGCAGTTCTAATAATACGAATAATGATGCTGGTGTAAATACAACTGCTGCTGCAGGTATAAATTATAGAGATAAATTGGCCAATGGCATTACTGCAAGTGCCAATTATAATTATGGGTATAATAAGAATATCTCTAAACAGCTCAACTTTATAGAGACCATCAATCCGGGGGGTACTATCCTAAACCGTTCAGAGTCAGAAAGCAGGTCGGTCGATAACAACCATAATATCAACTTTAACATTCAGTCTGTCGCAGATAAGAGTTATTTCCAGGCATCACTTGGTGGTGGGTGGACTAAAAGACAGCGGGATGCGAATACAATATCCAATCAGACAGGACAGATTATGCAGGATCTGCAAAGTAATACCAGTTCCGCCACAGAAACACCAAATATCAATGGAAACTTTGTATGGGCAGGAAGCATGACAAAGCCCGGAAGAAGTATGTCTGCAGGGTTAACTATCAATAGCGGGATCAACCAGGTAGAGGATGATCTTGGAAACAGGATCAGCTATTATAACAGGCTTAACCACGAATTGCTAAAAGATTCCCTTGTAAACCGGTTTGTAGATACCGAGAACAGGACAAACGGCTTAACAGCAGATTTCAGGTATAGTGAACCTTTGAAGACCAGTATAGATTCTGCTGTGAAAAGGAACATAGATTTTTCTTATTATTTTTCCCTGAACAGGACCAAAAATAGTTTATACACAAGGGTTAATAACAATATTGGAAATACAAGTGTGGTAGATTCCTTAAGTTCCCTTTATTCCTCTTCTTTTTTACAGCACCGATTTGCAGTCGATTATAGATATCAAGCCAGGAATCTTAATTATACGCTCGGCGTAACTGTTCTGCCAAGTATGTTAACTGGGCAATATGAGGGTAATGAGAGTAAAATCGACCATGTGGAGGTTAATGTTTCTCCTATTGTTAATCTATCCTATAGTTTGTCTGATTGGGATGTTCTTGCCTTTGTATATACAGGTGTTAGTGCGGCACCAGATTTTTATCAACTACAGCCCGTTCCAAATATTAGTAACCTGCAGAACGTGATTATTGGTAATCCAGATTTAAAGTCCAGCTTTACCCACTCGGGAAACTTGACCTACCAAAATACTGATGAGCGGACGGCTGGTACTTTTATGTTTGGCCTGAATGCTTCTGTTGTAGATGATCAGGTAGTTAGTAATGTAGTGTTGATACAAGACACATTAAACAGCTTAAAGCAGCAAACCCGTTTCGAAAACGCAGACGGTACTTATTCTGTAGGGAGTATGTATTCTTATTCTATACCATTCGCTAAGAATAAATTTAAGGCAGAACTTGGTGGTACCTGGGATTATATCAATATGGTATCTTATGCCAATAATCTCCTTAATAATAATAGGAATATCAATTTTTCACAGTCTTTAAAATTGAGGATGAACCAGAAAAATCTGATCCTTTCTGGTTATGCAACGTATAATTATAGCAGTAACCGGTATTCTATTGCTCAATTTAAGTTGAGAAATATAGAGACGTGGCAGTTTAATATGAATGGGCGCGCATTTTTAAATAAGCGACTTTCTGTAAGTGCAGATATATCAAAAAGAATAAATTCTGGTTATTCTTTAAATGCACCAAATCCAGTTTTAATTAATCTTAACCTTGAAAAAAGTGTATTTAAAAATAAGCAGGGCACAATTTCGGTACAGGCTTATGATTTGCTGAACCAGGGGAATAATCTGGTAAGAAGCATATCTGATAATTCAATTACCGATAGTCGGTATAATCAAATTACCAGATATTTCTTACTTAGTTTCAATTATCGTTTACAGAATTTTGGGCGTAAATAGATTATCCTAATTTTTTGTATTTGATCCTATGTGGTGTAACATCACCAAGGCGTTTTTTCCGGTTTTCTTCATAATCACTGTAGTTACCTTCAAAAAAGTAAACTTGTGAGTTACCTTCAAATGCGAGTATATGCGTACAGATGCGGTCTAAAAACCATCTGTCGTGACTAATCACTACGGCGCAGCCGCCAAAGTTTTCCAATGCTTCTTCTAATGCACGTAAAGTGTTTACGTCAATATCATTTGTTGGCTCATCCAGCAGCAATACATTCGCTCCTTTTTTTAGCGTAATGGCAAGGTGTACCCTGTTACGTTCTCCACCAGATAGCACGCTGACTTTCTTTTGCTGATCACCACCGTTAAAATTGAATTTAGATACATAAGCACGTCCGCTTACTGCTTTATTGCCCAATTGGATATTGTCTAATCCATCGGTAATATTCTCATAAACAGTTTTGTCTCCGTCAAGATCATTGTGCATTTGGTCAACATAACCTAGTGCAACAGTTTCACCTACCCGGAAAGTTCCAGAATCGGGTGTTTCCTGTTCTGTGATTAAGCGGAAAAGGGTAGTTTTACCTGCACCATTCGGACCAACAATACCTACAATCCCGGCTGGCGGTAAAGAGAAGCTTAGGTTTTCGAATAATATTTTATCCCCATAGGCCTTAGTTACATTATTCGCTTCTATAACCACATTACCCAAGCGCGGACCAGCAGGAATAAAGAGCTCCAGTTTGTCTTCTCTTTCTTTAGAATCTTCTGAGGCCAGTTTATCGTAATTTGATAAACGTGCTTTAGATTTTGCGTGTCTTGCTTTAGGGGCCATACGGACCCATTCCAACTCACGTTCCAATGTTTTCTGACGCTTGCTTTCTGTTTTTTCTTCTTGTGCTAAACGTTTCGCTTTTTGATCTAACCAAGAAGAGTAATTACCTTTCCAAGGTATACCTTCACCACGGTCAAGTTCAAGTATCCATCCAGCTACATTATCTAAGAAATATCTATCGTGGGTTACAGCGATTACTGTTCCTTTGTACTCTTTAAGAAATTGCTCCAGCCAGTCGATGCTTTCTGCATCAAGGTGATTGGTAGGCTCGTCCAATAATAAAACATCAGGTTCTTGCAATAACAGGCGGCACATGGCTACACGGCGGCGTTCACCGCCAGAAAGTACACCAATCTTAGTATCAGGGTCAGGACAACGTAAAGCATCCATCGCACGCTCTAATTTTGTATCCAGTTCCCATGCGTTAGTGGCATCTATTTTATCCTGCAGCTCACCTTGTTTAGCCATCAGTTTATCCATTGCATCAGCATCTTCATAAACTTCTGGTAATCCAAACTGCTCATTAATAGATTCGTATTCTTTTAGAATAGCTGTGATTTCAGCAACACCTTCTTCAACTACTTCTCTAACGGTTTTATTTTCATCCAGTTCAGGCTCCTGTGCGAGGTAGCCTACGGTATAACCTGGTGAAAATACTACTTCACCCTGGAAAGCTTTGTCTATTCCTGCAATGATTTTTAGAACGGAAGATTTACCAGATCCGTTTAAACCTATTACACCAATTTTGGCACCGTAGAAAAAAGATAGGTAAATGTTCTTTAGTACTTGTTTTTGGGGAGGATAAATTTTATTTACTCCCGCCATTGAAAATATTATTTTTTCGTCTGACATATTGGGTTTTATGTTTGCGTCTTTAATAGACGTTTATTTATATTATTTACTCGCCTCATCCTTTGTAAGGATAAGCAGATAGCTACAAATATAAACAAGGTAAGTAAGTAACGAAAAGGTTTATCATATAATCTCGATCAGAATTGATGATAGCACTTTAAAACAGATAATTTTTTCTGCCATTTTAGTACATAAAAAAAAGGCGGACTTACAAAATGACAGGTAGAAATAGTGACTTCAATCATTACAATTTAGGGACAATTCTCTCAAAACATTAAGACGCAATCATCACAATGATTATTTAAAGTACCTTAGATGTAGTTTTTATTTTTTTAGGTGAAATAAAATATTATTGCTATTAGTGTCAAAAGTTAGTAAGTTTAGTGAAATAACGTCAGTAACGAAATCTACGCTGAGCTATATGGCGTAATTGTTGATAAAATAAATCAGATTGGCGACGCTTTTTTATAAACATATTTTATAGTTTAGAGGCGATCCCGTTTAATAAAGGTATATATGGAAGCTAAATTTTCACCACAAGTAAAAGACGTGATTTCGTTTAGCAGGGAAGAAGCCCTGAGATTAGGTCATGATTATATAGGCGCTGAACATCTTTTGCTAGGTCTTATTCGCGAAGGCGATGGTATGGCCATCAAAATATTGAAATCACTCGGTGTCGATACATCTAAATTACGTCGTTCAATTGAAGACGCTGTTAGAGGTACATCTAGTGTAACGGTTAACCTGGGTAATATCCCATTAACCAAACAAGCCGAAAAAGTATTAAAAATAACTTATCTGGAAGCTAAAATATTTAAAAGCGACCTGATTGGTACAGAGCATTTATTGCTTTCTATTTTGAGGGATGATGATAATATTGCTTCTCAGATTTTATTGCAGTATAGTGTAAACTACGAAATCTTTAAACAGGAGGTAGAAGTGAATAAAAATGGTTTTAGAGATGAAACTCAAGGAAGCGCTTCAACTGGTGGTGATGATGATTACCGTGAAGAGGAAAGCTTTAGCAGTCCGAAAAAAGTATCAGATATTAAATCCAAAACGCCTGTTCTGGATAACTTTGGAAGAGACTTAACTAAGGCTGCAGAAGAAGGTCGTCTAGACCCCATCGTTGGACGTGAAAAAGAGATCGAACGTGTTTCGCAAATTCTTTCCCGTCGTAAAAAAAACAACCCAATTCTTATTGGTGAACCCGGTGTTGGTAAATCAGCTATTGCGGAAGGTCTTGCGCTACGTATTGTACAGCGTAAAGTATCCCGTGTGTTGTTTAACAAACGTGTAGTTACTTTAGATCTTGCATCTTTGGTTGCAGGTACGAAATACAGGGGACAGTTTGAAGAACGTATGAAAGCGGTAATGAACGAGCTGGAAAAATCAACTGATGTTATTTTATTCATTGATGAGATCCATACGATTGTTGGTGCTGGTGGTGCTTCTGGCTCACTGGATGCTTCAAATATGTTTAAACCTGCATTGGCAAGGGGAGAAATTCAATGTATTGGTGCAACAACATTAGATGAATACCGTCAGTATATTGAAAAAGACGGAGCTTTAGACCGTCGTTTTCAAAAGGTCATGATCGAACCTGCTTCGCCAGATGAGACTATTGAAATTTTGAACAGGATTAAAGAAAAGTATGAAGAACATCACGGTGTTACTTATACCAATGAAGCAATTAATGCTTGTGTATCTCTTACATCTAGATATATCACTGACAGGTTCCTTCCTGATAAAGCTATTGACGCTTTAGATGAGGCTGGATCCAGAGTGCATTTAACCAACATCCATGTTCCTGAAAATATTATTGAAATCGAAACCAAGATTGAAAATATCAAAGTAGAGAAAAACAAAGTTGTTAAGAGCCAGAAATATGAGGAAGCAGCCAAACTAAGGGATACTGAAAAAAACCTTTTAGAAGAGCTGGAAAAAGCGAAGTCTGCGTGGGAAGCTGAAACTAAAACTAAACGTTACACCGTAACTGAAGATAATGTTGCAGAAGTAGTTTCTATGATGACTGGTATTCCTCTACAGCGTGTTGGTCAGACTGACAGTGTGAAACTGCTGAACATGCATGATACTGTAGCGGCTAAGATTATTGGACAAGACGATGCAATTAAAAAACTGACCAAAGCAATCCAGCGTACAAGAGCAGGATTAAAAGATCCAAAGAAACCAATTGGTTCATTTATCTTTCTTGGACCTACGGGAGTAGGTAAAACTGAGCTGGCTAAGGAATTAGCAAGGTTTATGTTTGACAGTGATGATTCACTGATCCAAATTGATATGAGTGAATACATGGAGAAATTTGCTGTTTCCCGTTTAGTTGGAGCGCCTCCGGGATATGTAGGTTATGAAGAAGGTGGTCAGTTAACTGAAAAAGTGCGCCGTAAACCTTATGCTGTAATCTTACTGGATGAGATTGAAAAAGCGCATCCTGATGTGTTTAATATCTTATTACAAGTATTGGATGAAGGACAGCTTACAGATAGTTTAGGACGTAAAGTCGACTTTAGAAATACGATCATAATCATGACATCTAACATCGGTGCCCGTCAGCTGAAAGATTTTGGACAGGGTGTAGGTTTCTCTACTACTGCTAAAACTAATCAAGTGGATACGCATTCTAGAGGGGTAATTGAAAACGCATTGAAACGTGCTTTTGCTCCAGAGTTTTTAAATCGTGTGGATGATGTAATTGTATTCAATACTTTAGGTAAAGATGAAATCTTCAAAATCATTGATATTGAATTAAAATCACTGTTTGGCCGTGTACACTCTTTAGGTTATGAAGTTAAATTGACAGATGTAGCGAAAGAGTTTATCGCTGATAAAGGTTTTGATAGCAACTTTGGTGCCCGTCCGTTGAAACGTGCGATTCAAAAATATCTGGAAGACCCAATTGCTGAAGAGATCCTTAAAGGTGAAATTAATGATGGGGATACTTTAGAAATCGATTACAATAAAGAAACAGATCTGATCGTAGTGGAGAACAAAAGTCCTGGTAAAAAGAAAAAAGAAGTTTAGGAACTAATCCTTCTTTCTCTTTATAATATTTAAGGCTGTCTTTTGAAAGGCAGCCTTTTCTTTTGAAAAAAACTGGAAACCACTAGCTAAAATAAGCTCAGCTGCAATTTGGGCACTGAGAAAAGGCTTGAATCCAGGTGTGTTGACTTGATGTTTAGTTTGTTGATCCTGCAGTGTAGCTTGAAGGTGTCGCTGATTAGCTTAGCGATATTTCCTTCTCCGCTCATCCGCTGTCCGAAACGGCTATCGTTGACGTTACCTCCATGACAAGATTGGATCATATGCCATACCTTATCGAACCTGTCAGGGAAATTAGTCCGAAGCCAATCTTCAAAAATAGCACCTATTGCCCCGTTTAACCTAACAATTGTATAGCCAGCTCGTTCTGCGCCGCATTCGGCTATTATTTTTAATATTGCTGGTATTTCATGATCACTCAATCCGGGGACTAGTGGGGCTACCATTACACCCGTAGGTATTCCTGCTTTGGATAATTCTTCGACCACTTTAAGTCTTTGTTTTACAGTTGTCGTTCTAGGTTCCATTTTTGATCTTAGCTTCTCATCCAAAGAATTAATAGAGAGATACACCATACAGAGGTTAAGTTTTGCCATCTCCTTTAAAATATCCAGGTCACGTAGGATCAGCGAGTTTTTTGTTATCATACCTATTGGCTGCTTATAGGCGAGTGCAATCTCTAAGAGCTGTCGTGTAATTCTAAATTCACGTTCTGCAGGCTGATAGCAGTCCGTATTTCCTGATAGCGATATTGTGGCTGCATCCCAGCCTTTTCGCTCTAGAAACTTCTTAAACAGTTCGGGTGCATCTTTCTTAACAATGATCTTCCTTTCGAAGTCCAGTCCCGCACTAAACCCCCAATATTCATGTGTATTTCTGGCGTAGCAATAAGTACAGCCATGTTCACAACCCTGGTATGGGTTAAGTGAATAGGCCATGCCAACATCCGGACTAGCTACTTTGTTAACAATAGACTTTGCCTCACTAAATATAAAAGTTGTTTTTTGATAATCGGCCTCCCAATTATCAATACCTTCCACATGTTCTTTGACATAAGAATTTTCTAAGAAACGGTTATGCGGGTTAATTTGAGCACCTCTGCCCTTCAGATAATTATCTCCAGCTTGATCCTGTAATGCCATTCTATAAAATTACTAATAATATTAGTAATTTTATAGAATTATTTTATCTTTTGCTAATTGGGATATAATCTATTGGAACCATGTCTCCGATTTTTTCGTAAGCCCAGAAGCCTTCGTACAACACAGATCTTGCATCATGCATGCCTCCATTTGCGTAGAAACTAAATGGCCCCTCCAGCTGGTGTATTACAGAAACCTGGTAATTTGGAACAGTTAGCGGACGCATCACATAATGACCAGAATTAGAATAATCATTGGTTTCTTCTTCCTTAGTATACATCACATACAACTCATCCTTAAAATTGAGCGTTTTTCTGTTCGGATATATATTTTTTACCAGTGTATCTATTACCACACCAGACATATCCAGGGTTACGTATTCTTTAGGTAATTCTTCCAGTTTTCTATAATAACCTAGTGAATCTACTTCTGCATACCCTACTTTTATTACAGAAACTTTTTTCATCTTTTTCAAAAGGCGGCTTTTCATGGCCGAAAGAAAAGCATCGGATGGTCTGTTCGGATTTGGGATTTTTATACGTTTATAGACGATAAACCCTTCCTGTTGAACATTATTTCTATAGAGTGATTGAAAAAAGTGTTGGGGAGATCCAGCATAGGCAATTTCACGTTTTTTTTGCCACATTCTTTTCTTGCTTGCAGATCCTTTCAAATCTTCGAATACAGGTAATCCAGCAAAGTAAACAATTCTGGTATTGTAATTATATTCGAAAAGATTTAGCATATATTTAAGACGATATCCCAATGCTTTATTCTCTACTATTAGAAATTCGTTAGTGGTCACACTTAAAACATTGTAGTCTCCATCATACTTTATATACAGTACCTCGGGATTTAATATTTTACATTTTTCGGAATTTGGTGTATTGCCGATAAAGAAATCCTTAAAAACCTTTAAATTCTTTTGCCGGTTTGGGTCTGCTGTGATCACCACTTCCTGAAGTTGTACTGTATTTTCAGCGAGTATAATAGAGATATCAACAGTGCGGTCGGAGATGATTACACTTTTACTATAGGGCAGGAAGCCCATCATCTGTACCACAACTTCGTACGAGCCTGGTTTTAATTTGTTAAGACTAAATTTTCCATCATTATTAGTTACAGTAGCAACTGTATATCCACTTAGATATATTCCGGCACCGGGCAGCGTTTCGCCCTTTTTGTCTGTCACCCTTCCGGTAATGGAATATAGATTCTGTGCGGAAGAAGTCAGGCAAAATAAGAAAAGCAGAATTGTTCCAAAAAGATACTTAATCATGGAGCTAATTTAACTGATCTTCAGGTTATTTTACAACAAAAAGGAGCCTTTAACTATCTTAAAATGTTAAATTAAGTTAATCACAGGCATATGTTGAGTTATTTTGCAACGCCAAGCAGGTCCTCTGCATTTTTTAAAGCAGATTCTCCGGGGTTTTTACCGCTAAGCATTTCAGCAATTGCGAAAATTCGTTCCTGACTATCCAGCCTGCGGATCCCGGTAGTTGTACGGGCGGATTCCTCCTTTTTGTAAACAAAATAATGCGCCTCACCTTTTGCAGCAATCTGAGGAAGATGTGTAATACAAATTACCTGCATGTTTTGTTCCAACTCTCCAATTACATCACCAACACGAAGAGCCGTTTCTCCAGAAATACCGGTGTCAATCTCATCAAATATCAATGTTGGTAGTGAGGTATGTTTAGAAATAATTGATTTTATAGCAAGCATTAACCTCGAAAGTTCACCGCCAGAAGCAACTTTACCTACAGGTGCAGGGGTCTGTCCTGCATTTGCAGAAAACAATAGGGAAATCATATCTTTTCCATCCTTATTTAAATTCTCCACAACGGTCTGTTCAATCTTTATTTTCGCATTTGGCATGCCCACTCGTACAAGTATTTCGCCCACCTGTTTTTGTGCAAGGACAATTGCCTTGCTGCGGTTTTTAGAAAGGGTGTCTGCTATTTTTTCTAATTCAATTTTTAGTGTATTGATTTCCCGGATCAGGCGCTCAATTTCTTCATCGCTATTGAGAAGGGTGCTTAAACTGTCGGAAAGCTCATTTTGGATAGCAATCAATTCATCTATGCTATTTACCCTGTGTTTTTGCTGTAAAGTATAGATTACATCAAGCCGAACATTTATTTCTTCTATCCTGGCAGGATTAAAAACAATATTTTCCTCTAAATCCGCTGCTTCACTAGCTACATCTTTCACCTCAATGAGTACTGACCTTAATCTTTCATTCAGTGCAGCATAGGCAGGATTAAATTTTTCAATTCCCTGGATTTGGCTGATCACCTCCTTCAAGATGGGCATTACTGCTGTTTCTTCTCCATCTAATAAGCTATACCCGTTTAATAGGCCTCTTTTGATGCTCTCAGCATGGTTTAAGGCTTCCAGTTCAATCTCCAAAGCACCTTGTTCGGCTACTTTTAGATTTGAGTTTTCTAGCTCATTAAATAAGAACTGCTCGTAGTCTTGTTTACTTCTTGCCTCATCAGCGGAGGTCTGCAGGTTGATCAAATACTGCAGGTTCTTTTTATAAGCTTTAAATTTCTGTCTGTACTTTGCAAGTAAAGGAGTATGATCAGATAAAGTATCTACGACAGATAATTGGAATCCTGGGTCATTTACCTCTTGAGTAGCATGCTGAGAATGTATATCTATGAGCCTTTCGCCTACTTGTTTCATTACAGCGAGTGTAACTGGTGTATCGTTAATGAAGGCCCTGGACTTACCATCGATCGAAATCTCTCTTCTTAAGATGCTTTCGTCGTGGAAATCCAAATCAAATTCTTCAAAGTAAGCTTGCAGTGTAGTACTAGAAAGGTTAAACTGCCCTTCAATAACACATTTTTTTTCCTGATTAAAGAAGTATTTGGTCTCCGCCCGCTGACCTAATATAAGAGACAGCGCACCTAACATGATAGATTTTCCTGCACCAGTTTCTCCGGTGATTATATTCAGGCCTTTGTCCAGCTCCAAATCAACACTATCGATCAGCGCGTAATTACGTATAGAAAGTTTCTGTAGCATATTTGTTTGCTAAATTATGAAAACTTAGTCAATGCAAGTTTATTCTTTTTTAACAAAAAACGGCAGAAGTTGTTCTTCTGCCGTCAGGCTATTTGTGTAATGCAAACGAACAATTTACTGCTTCGCTTTTTTAATTTTTTTATTTACCAGATCTTCAACCTCCTGGTCAAACTTCTTTTTCAGTTTAATATATTCAGCCGTTTGTTTAACTTTTTTCACATTGTCATCTTCACTATAGACCACAACATTCTTTCCTCCTAATTTTATCTTCATCTCTCCAAGCTGAAGCATTTGCCCGTCTGCACTAATTGAACCGTTTTCTGGTCTTACCTCGGTAAAGTTTTCAATGATTGTAGTTGGTGGGATAACAATTTTACTATGTGTGCTCAGTAATTCCTTGCTAAGTTTTAGCATTTGAGCTTTATATTCTGGAGTATTAATTTTCTTTTGCAACTGCTCACCATTTTGGTCAATCACTATGCGAATTTGTCTTAATTCTTCATCAGTGAGATTACTAGGTGTATTCCATTTCAATTTATTCGCAGCTAAAGAAAGCCCGTTTATTTTATGAAGTAGTTCCTTATTAAGTAAAGAATCCGAAGTAGTCTGGATATTTAATTTAAGAGATGGTAAATTACTAATGGATAGTAAAGATGGATCTCCCGTGATCGTATCTATAGCAATGGAAATTACCTCCCCGGATTTTGTTGTCTTTACTTTTTTTCTAATTATCTTTTTCGCCTTTTTCTTTGTCGTATCTGAAAGGGCAGGTGTAGTGTCCGTATAATTTAATTTTTCAATTTTTTTAGCTTGGGAAGCTGTAGATGCCTTTTCACTTTTTGCCGGATTGATCCAGGCGAGAGATACTATTGTTGCAACAGTCAGTGTAATGGCGAAAAGTTTCTGTTTCGAATTCATGTAGTTCGTTTTCATATCGGTGATTCTTTTAATGCGTTGGTATAAGTGCTGATTATTTCCCGTTGCTGCCAAAGCCAGTGGAAGAGTGTTCTTATCAGCTAACAATTCTAGTTGCAACAGCGCATGGGCATAAGTTAACGGTGTTTTTGTCAATGAAATTACCAGATCATCACAAGCATGTTCCCTTTCAATATTAATCAATTTGCCAGTTAGCCATACAAATGGATTGAAAAACAAGATTGTCTCGATAAGCGTTTTAACTAGGTTAAGTACATAGTCGTTGCGCCTCACATGGGAAAGCTCATGTATCAATATTGCTTCAACCTGTTTAATGTCCATCTGCAGGGCCAAAGACATAGGAAACAAAACTATGGGCTTAAAATATCCCAATACAAGAGGGACCGTAACATGTGTTGATAATTTAAATATGACATGTTTTTTGATATTTAGCTGATTGGTCAGACGCTTAAAAAGAAGCTGCCATTCTTTCGGGACTGTGTTGTGCGTAGAATTTTTAAGTTGCTGGACTTTCTTATACCCTTTAAATACAATAAATAGCTGAATAAACAAACCTGATGTATAGAGTAGGGCAACAAATGGAAATGCCATTTCTGCATATTGTGAGAGCGTTGTCGTAGCAGGGTGAAAGGTATTTGCTACTACCTCCAGGTTATAGGTCTGATTGATCTGTTGATCTCCTGGCCAGTGAAATAAAGACACAAATGTAAATATAAAAGATACTAGCATAAAGCAATTCGCTGCATAAGCAAAGGCATATTTATGTTCTGCTTTAACTTTAAATATTAGCATCTGGGTAGGTAATAATAATGCATAGATTAAAGCGCCTTGCCATATGGAATGTACAATACTCCATCCTGTAGCCTTTATCAAGTTGTCTAATAGCGTTTCCATAACTTATTTATTTTCTAATTCGTTCAGATACTTTTTAATTGCCTCAATCTCATCCTTGCTAGAAGTATGATTGCCTAATGCCTGCATAACAAGCCGTGCTGCTGATCCGTTAAAAGCATTATCAATTAATTTAGACACGAGGTGCTGCTGGGTTTTTTGCTGACTTGCCAGGGCAGCGTATAAATGGGTTTTGGAGCTGGTGTCTCTTTTAACCAGGCCTTTTTCATGCATAATTTGCATCAGCTTTAAGGTGGTTGTATAACCTGCTTCTTTATTAATAGTTAAGATTTCATGTACATCTCTAACGGTGCAGTTTCCTTTTTCCCATAAAATCTGAAGAATTTCCAGTTCGCTTTCTGTTGGCTTAATTGTGTTTGGTGATGACATATATTATGGTACGAATTATTTCGTAGTACTAATGTACGAATATATTCGTACAAACAAAATAAATTGAAATTTATCTTGTTTCAGCTGATTAAGATTAAATGTAAAGGAAGAGGGCTAGTTCTTTTTAAGCAATTCGTATTTGCTGATATTTGCCGGGTCTATATTATCTAGCAGATTGTAAGCTTGTATTTTATCCTGGTTTGTTCCCAATGAAAGGATGCTAACCATCTCTTCCGCTTTAGTGGAGAAGTACACATTTGGAAATATAGATCCCAGTTTTTGTTTATCCATTTGTTTAAGATCAGGGAGAAAGCCAAGCAGGATTTTGCTTCCGTTAGCAGGCGTTCCCTGCATTTGATCTAAAGTATTCGCATGATAATTATAAATGAATACCCTTAATTCCTCAAAACTTTTGTTAAGTACGTTTTCATTTAGCCAATACCTGTTTCGAAGTCCGTCATAAGCCTTCCACCCACTATTTCCAGATTGCTGGGCAATATTTAGAATGTTCTGTGCTTTTAGAAAATAGGGGGTACCACCAAGCTTACTAAAGCTATCTTTATCAAAACCAATAATGGTATAAGCATAATAGGATAAGAGCGAGCTTAGGTTGGTCAGGTAATTTTGATCTGAGAAATCTATTGGCTGACCTTCATTGTAGTTGAAGTCAAAGTCCTTGTCACTTAAATTGAGCAATGTACTATTATAGGCGGTCCCGAATATTGGTCTGCTGGATTGTATTTGCGCTTCAGCTTTATATGCCGAATTGCCATCCCATGCCGTAATTTTGATAACTAAGTTGCATTCAATTCTTTCCTGGGGCAGATAGCTTTCGTTGCTCCACTTATTATTCGTGAGGTAATTTCGAATCGTAGACTGGATCAGGTCGATGTTCTTTTTATTAATGTTAGGTACTTGCGGAGCTGTAACCTGGACCCTTGTATTTAGTTCCTGTGCAAAACTGCCAATAGTGATCAGCAGGAAAAATAAAACTGAGGGAATAGTTGTTTTCATCAGCAAGATTTTATTCTCGGTATAATTTTAGTATCTCTGTGCAGATGTCCGTGGCCACTTCCACCTTAGATTTTAGCAGGTATTCCTTTTTCTCCTGTGCACGATTAAAGATAGTAATTTTGTTGGTATCTTTTTGAAAGCCTGCGCCCTCATCACGAAGAGAATTTAATACAATCAGGTCGAGGTTCTTTCTGCTTAACTTAGACTTTGCATTCTCTTCCTCATTATCCGTCTCCAGGGCAAAACCAACCAATATTTGGTTTGGATTTTTTGTTTGTCCGAGTGTACCAAGAATATCGGTTGTTTTTTTTAGTGCTATCGTAAAGCTCTCTTCTTTCTTTTTTATTTTTTGTGTGGCTATTTGTACGGGCGTATAGTCTGCTACTGCCGCACTCATAACAATAATTGCAGCTGTTGAAAAATTAATTTCGCAAGCCTGAAGCATTTCAGCCGCAGTTATCACATCTATGCGCCTAACTGCTTGCTTGCTTTTTTCGGCAGTTGGTCCGCAGATCAAGGTTACCTCTGCCCCTAAACTTGCCAGCTCATCTGCAATAGCAAAACCCATTTTACCTGAAGAGTGGTTACCAATAAAGCGTACCGGATCGATAGGTTCATAAGTTGGACCTGCTGTTACCATTACTTTTACTCCTGCCAATGGAAGTCCTTTTTTTATTGTTTCCGAAATATAAGCAACAATTTCTTCCGGTTCTGCCATTCTTCCTTCACCGTGTAGGCCACTTGCCAGTTCTCCATTGTTTGGGGAGATCATTATGTTTCCAAAAGTTTCAAGCTGTTTGATATTGGCTCTTGTGCTGCTATGTTTCCACATGTCAAGATCCATGGCAGGAGCATAAAAGACTGGGCATTTTGCTGAAAGATATACTGCGCTAAGCAGGTTATCGCAAAGGCCATTGGCCATTTTGCCGATTGTATTAGCACTTGCGGGGGCTATAATCATATAATCAGCCCAAAGGCCCAATTCTACATGATTGCTCCATACCCCGGTTTCTTCTTCGAAGTATTTAGTGTAAACAGGATTTTTAGATAAAGTAGCAAGGGTAAGCGGTGTGATGAAATTTGCCGCATCTGCAGTGAGAATAACCCTGACGTTTGCACCAGCTTTAATCAGGAGCCTGACTAATATTGCTGACTTATATGCTGCTATACTGCCGCAAACGCCAAGGATGATATTTTTGTTTCTAAGCATGGTCTATTAATGCAAATGGTTATGCAATTTAATGCCTATGCAAAGACTATTGAGGATCTTTAGCTGGATTTCTGTGGTAAACTTTATCGTTTAAAAACTCATCAATTGCAATAAGAGATGGTTTCGGCATGCGCTCATAGTGCTTGCTGATTTCAATTTGCTCCCTATTTTCGAAGATCTCTTCCAGGTTATCGTTAGATGATGCGAACTCAGCTAGTTTGCCGTGAAGTTCTTCTTTCATGTTGTTAGAAATCTGATTGGCCCTTTTAGAAATAATCACTAAAGATTCATAGATATTTTCTGTCTTTTGATCTAAATCATTAACATTTCTTGTTACCGTAGTATTTGGTATTGCGGGTTTATTAGTATTCATTATTGTGCGGGGGTTTTAATCGTCTTATTGTTTGAACTGTCTGTTTGTGGCGCATCTTTTTCCATTAATGCTTTGTATTTTGCCTGAAGCTTATCATCTTCTGCTATCAATTTTTTAGCGGCGACAATACGGGTTTCACTATCAGCTTTTAAGGCCTTTGCTTCTGCAAGATACTTACTTTCAGGGTGATTTTCAATAAATTCGTCAGCATAACCAATTGCTTCACTAAATCTTTCTTCCTGACGGAATGCATAACTGTTTCTTGCGAACTCAAATTGTGATTTAACAATTAGCAAATCCATCTCATCAGCGTATTTAATATCTGGAAAATCTATCTGTGCATTTTTTAATGCAATTACTGCAGCTTTATAATTAAAGATATCGTAGCCACCCAAATCATAGTATAACTTTGCATTAGTAAATACTTTCAATTCTAGTTTACCACGTAAATCAGTGATGTATTGACTTGCCTGGGTAACACGCTCACTTTTAGGATATAAGTTGATAAATAACTGCAATGCATCAATAGCTTTATAAGTGTTTTCCTGATCAAGTGTATACTCTGGAGAATCCAGATAATAACAATATGCACCCATATAGCGGCATTCTTCTGCATTTTTACTTGTTGGATAAGTATCTGCAAAGTATTTAAACTGATATCTTGCGGTTGTATAATCCTTTAGTCTGTATAAGGTATAAGCGTAGTAGTAGTTTAAATCTTCTGCTTGTTCTCTACCACGATATTTTTGAGAAAGATCTTCAAATAAGATTAATGCTTTTGAATAATCTTTCTTGTTGTATAGTCTAATAGCCTCCTGATACTTTTTGGCCACATCATTGCTTAGTCTGATTTTCTCAAATCGACTTTTGCAACCTGCAATGGTCAAAGCAATTACAGTAAAAGATAGTATGAAAACGTGTTTAATTTTAAACATTCTGCAAAGATAAGTTAATAATACGATAACGTCAATTAAAAATAATTGTCCGCTAAGCTATATAAAGGCTTTATATAAGTCAAGATGTTAACATATTTTAACAAATAAATTGAATGGGGGCTTGAGGGGTATATAGTATGTAGTCGCTTTTAGTACACATATCACTAAAAAACAGGTATTAACTCTCTTCCTCAACATTTTGCTGAAGAGCAAAATCTTGCATGTCAGTCGAGTCAATACCTGTTTTTTAGCAAGATGGTCTTCCTGGAGATATGTAAACTATACAGGGAATATTAGGATCCAAAAACGTATTTGTTTTTTTTTGACGTGTTATGGAAGGGGATAGTCACAATATACTTTAGGTAATATTTGGATAGACTATATATATGTATGAATTCTTTTTTGCTGTATCCATAATGGAAAGCTGTTGCAGTACATATCAAGTCAGTTTAGAAAAAGACACCACGACCTTGATGGATACCCGCCTGGGCAGCCATTGTTATGTTTTTGTTGCTGTAAATTAACGGGTTAGGGGCGATGAACAAATGAATGTGTGGAATTGTTTGGCGGTTGGTTAATTTTTCCTACTTTTGCATCCCGCTTCGGAGGAAGGGAAACAGTGAAAGGGATAAAGAGGAAGGATTTTGAAAGACGTGTAAAGAGGAGGAACCTGTCAGGGTTTAGATTTTAAAGGAGCTGAAAAGCTTGAGAAAAATAAAAAATAAAAAGCTTGACAATTACAAAAAGATTTCTACCTTTGCAGTCCCAACAAAAACGGGAAAAGTTGGCCAGCG
>Ga0247730_1000367_pt1 | contig 36335 bp, 53 predicted proteins | sample UWRJL073202C2_FD_180959 | JGI IMG/M metagenome (GOLD analysis project Ga0247730, IMG submission 180959) | Plant litter microbial communities from Arlington Agricultural Research Station in Wisconsin, United States - UWRJ-L073-202C-2 | ecosystem: Environmental > Terrestrial > Plant litter >... | reverse complement strand
TCCGTCGGAGGCCCGATAGCCAACCACCGTCTTCGGATGAGGGTGGAGGCGGCGACGAAGGCGGAGGAGGTGGTGGTGGTTTGGGAGACGAGGAAGAGGGAGAAGTCTTACCAGTCGTAGTAGATGATGAAGATGCAGGTGGTGGCGGCGGTGGCGGAGGAGAAGAGGTTTTCGGTGCAGGCGCAGGTATTTTTCCCTCTAAATCGTCAGCGAACGCTTGTAACAGCTCTTTTTGTCGTCCTGTCAAGGTTCTAAAATACAAGCAAGAGTCGGTTCAAGTTATAGAAGAGTATGGCTGGAGAATAGGACAAACCTTGGAATGGTGACAGAGAACTTGACGAACAAATCACCCCTCTCCCCACCATGCACTCTAGGTACACCGCGCGTTTTCAATACCATTTCTTCGCCAGGCTGTGTTCCTGTTGGCACTCGGACGTCCACTTGACCATCTAGCGTCGGTACTCGCACTTTGCCACCGAGGAGTGCAGTGTGCATGGGAATCTTGGCTTCATGGAAGAGATGGATTCCTTGTCGTGTGAATTGCTTCGAAGGTGCTACTCGGATGCGCACCATCAGGTCTCCGCTAGGTCCTTTCGAGCCTATTGGTGCATCGCCCAAAGAGGCCATTCGGATTGTCATTCCATCCTCAACACCTGGGGCCTCGTTGTCAGTTGACAATGTAGTGAGTGATAAATAAGAAACGTACCAGGAGGAACATTGATATCTGCCACCTTACGTGTGCGAACCTTTCCCACTCCATCACAGCTTCCACATTTCCCACTCTTTGGAATGGAGCTTCCAGCACCTTTACATGCAGGACAAGTGCCAGCCATCTGGAATCCTCCATCCACCACAAACACTCTGGTTCCTGAACCTCCACAACTGCTACACGTATTTCGCTTCGCTCCTGGTTTCAGACCTGTAGCGTCGCATGTACCACAATCCACCACAGGCGAGTAGTTGACCTTCTTCAACACTCCCTTACACGCGTCCAAGAAGGAAATGTCGAGTGCAACATCTACATCTTGACCACGCGCAGCTTGCCTCTGTCCACCGCCACCACCACCCATTCCAAAGAGTTCTTCGAAAAAGTCTGCACCTGCACCACCAGTTCTTCCACCACCACCACCGAAACCACCGAACCCTCCGAAACCGCTGAAACCACCACCAAAGGGAGAACGACCGGAAAAGTTGGGGTCGAAGCCGGGTTGTTGGGATTGTTCCCCGTATTGGTCATACGTCGCTCGTTTCTTGTCGTCCTTCAGTATCTAGTAATAGATGTCATTGGCATTTGAAGTGGGAGGAAGTAGGTAGGGAAGAACGAACGTCATAAGCCTCTTGAATCTCTTGAAATTTCTCGCGTGCATTCTTGTCAGGATTGGTATCTGGATGGAACTTTCGTGCAAGCTACCGAACGTCCCAAGTTTAACATGACCGCACTAAACTTGGAAGAAAAGAAGGAGGTGCTTACACCGAAATAGGTCTTCTTTATTTCAGCTGCGTTGGCATCCTTCGCTACACCAAGCACAGAGTAAGGGTCCTTAGCCTGAGCTTTATTCGTAGCATGGAACGAGCGTGGGGATGTATCATGGAATGAACGGCGCTAGCAAAACAACAAATCAGTCAGCTTTACACTTCCTCCTCCTCAGTCCACTACCATTCGAAGGAGAACATACACGTTGGCTGCTGTTGACATTGAGACACGCCTGTAGAGCTGCACGTCTGCTACAAGAGGAATAAGAGGTCAGGAAAGTGGAGAAGCCTTGGGAAGCCAACATTCCGTGGTGGTAGTCAATGGGACAAAGTAGGTAGCAGGCGCGTAATAAATTTTGATTTTATTACGTAATTATATTTTGATCCTTCTTTCCCTGACGTTTCTAGAGAATTCGACCATTAGGATGCTTGATATTCTTGGGAATGAACAGCTTCATTATCTAGAAAGGATTTTTTTTTGTAAGGGGTTGTGATTTCTACTTGCAAGTGTGGGTTGCTTGAGCCTTCGAAGTTCGAACGACCGCGAAATTATTGGACGACGTAGGAGACACGTGAGTCAACAGTGACTGACTCCCGACGTCGACGACCTCCGACGCGAACATCCGCCAGGTTGCCCTATCGAGGACGTGAGCACATTAGCCTCTACTGGTATCTTACCATCAACTAGGACGCGCCGCTTTGACAGTGCGCTGATTGTATGCTGCGCTTTTGAAACCGTTTTCATTATCTGCCATTAGCGACCTAGCCATGGATGAACTTCTGAGACACTGCGTACGCGAAATCTCGTTTGACGGAGACCTCGGTGAGCGATTTTTTCTGCAGATAGCGACGAGCAGAAGAAGAGGACTACAGTGGGGGAAAGATCCTGCGTTCGATCCCTTGTCGATGCTCTTTTTTGTGTGTGTTGCCTCGTGCTCATATTCGCCCTTTCTCTTTCTCAGGTTGCAACGTCTCCCGTCTACATACTTTCGTGCAAACTTTCTACGAGAGCCAGCATAGACATCACCAACAAACTATCGACGCCGCATTCTCCTCTTTCCTGTTCTCGCTTGTCATCCACCATCCCACGGTTCAAGTTGGCATTATTCCAGAAGACACGGATGTGAACTCCGAGGTCTGGATTGCTCCGCAAGTCAGTGCGAAGCGAAAAGCTAGCGCGAAAGGCGAAGAGCATGTCGTAGCTGTACCGCCGACCCTAGGCGTTATTCCTGATGCACAGGACAAAACACTAGAGGAGCTACAAGCCCAATATGGTGATGCTCTACGTGTTGCTGTGAACCCAGATGCCATCCTTGCTGCTATCACTGGCTCTCATGTTCGAGTTAGTGACCCTTCTGTTCTCTTTGCTGTTTCGGGTAGCTGAAAGGATACATCGTTAGCCGCAGAAGTTAACTCCGATGGTCTATTCTGCATTGCAGGTGATCACGCGAGGACGGGAAGATGGTGTTTCTGTTGTCGAACTGGGTCAAAAAACAGGGTATGATCAGAAGACGTGTTTCTACTTGGTCAAGCAACTGACTGAGCTGGACTTGGTGTGAGCATCGTTGCCTTTCTTACCATGCAACTAAGGTTCTGATCTTTCCTTCCTTCTTTCTTCCAGAGTCAAAGTGCGCCGAGGTGGTATTGGGACGAATTATTGCATTCATCGACATTTTTATGACAGAAGTCCATCATGGAAGGCAATCCGAGAGGAAGAGAAGAAACAGGCTGAGCCTCCTGTGGTAGAAGAGGACGATGTGCCAGGGCACGATGTGGACTTGGAATTCACGACTATTGATGCACGACATCTGTCCAGTCTGCCCTTAATCAAAGGACGCCTCATTCAACTGCTGAAAGCATCCAAAGACCATGTCCATGCATCTATGAATATTCTATTGCGACTAGTATGTCCCTATTACCACTTTCCAGGTCATACTTACCTAACTTCTGAAAAGGGATTCAGAAATCCAACAAGGACGGATCGGCGGTTCTTCAATAGCCGGATGAGAGAGCTGATGCAAATGGGTGTGATCGAACGAGTCGTTGTTCCAAGTAACAGCAAAAAGTCACAGAAAGGGGCTACTGTGACTTGTTTTCGACTGGTGGATGAAAATGCAAATGGTCCGGTTACTGAGGGAACGAAGGAAGAAGATCCAGACGAGGACTTTAGCCAAGGTTTGAAATATTGACAATAATTGTTATTGCCTTGCTGACCGATTTTCCGTAGGTGAAATTGGTGTCAAGATGAACCGGACTCTATATCGTCAAATATTAGAGCTTTTGGACAATGCTCAAGGGTCTGGAATGACCTTAAGTGTACCTCTTTCCCCCCTGTTCCCCGCCCTCTTCGATGCTGACTAAATGTGTAGGAGCTAGCTGATAGCCTGGCTCAATTCGATAGACGCACAATTGAACTCCTCCTCGCACGCGCGGAGCGAGAAGTTGTTCCGTCGAACCTATCCGACCTTGGACTCGTCTGTGTAATGGAAACCAGTGGACGCGAACGTCGCAACCGATATTATACGACTTTTCACTATCAAGCGCAATGTGCAAAAGAGAACTTAACTGAAAATGTGTCAAATATCATCGACTTGACGCAGACAGGTGGCTTCATGGATGTGGCAGAGGAGGAAGTTTACGGAAGTGAAACAGAGTTGAAGAAGCACTTAGAGAACCTCGCATCAGGAGCAAAGCCCTCGAAGGGAAAACCGAAAAGGGAAAGTAAGAAGCGGAAAGCTGTCGAGCTGGAGGATGGTGAGGAACCTGTCGCAAAGAAGCAGCGTCGTGTCAAAGGTATGCACATTATCGCTTTTCATCCTTATTTTAACATGCATACAGCAGATACAGAAACAACTTCAGTCGCAAAGAAGAGAGGACGGCCTAGGAAAAACCCTGCCGAGACCGAAGAGGGTGAAGCAGAAGCGACCGTTATCTCTGCCCCAAAGAAGAGGGGAAGACCGAGGAAGCACCCACTTCCAGACGACGATGTGGATCCAGCCATTTCGGCCCAAAAATCGCAAGGAAAAGCCAGGAAACTTCGGGGCCCTCGAGTTGAAGCAGAGGAATCGGATTCAGAGGCACTCTCTGCGCCAAAGAAAAAGGCGAAGATCGCGGACGAGCGGCATACAGAAGGTGGCATCGTTCCTAGGACCCGTGGTAGAGCGAGGAAAGAGCAACAAGTTGAGCAGGCAGAGGAAGATGTGATCGGTGCTGTGCCGGTGGACGAAACCGCTACAGCTGCCTTGGCCCCGAAAGAGTCAGGAACTAGTGACGAGCAAACATCTGAAGCTCAGGCCGACCGGCCTGAAACTATCATAGAACCAACGCTCGTATCTGCTCCGGCACCGAGAAGGAGTTCCAGAAAATTACACCCTTCAGAAGTCGAAAGCGAGCCTCCGCCTGCTGATCTCGAGAGCGACAGACTGATGAGCGACCCTGTTGGGGAACACCTGCAAATAGATCCGGCATTGCAAGAGTCTGAACCTCCTAATGCCCAAGCTCATATTGTATGTGACCCTTCTGCTCTATCATAGTGTCGTATCTCATTAGTATTACAGGAAGTCGATCCGGCAACAGCACCGACTGTCTCTTTGCAGCCCACTGGCACGGGGAAGAGGGTGAATGTATCGCATCTCAGAAGAGAGAACGAGGTTTTGCGCATTATTACTTCGTTCGGTGGCATAGCAAATTGTCATGTTAAAGACTTTTTCGATGCTCATGCACAACTCTTGCAAGCACTTGTCTCCGAAGGCGAGCTAACGAGTGCACCACCGAATACTCGAATTGACAAGAAAACGCTCAACAACACCCTGAACAGTTTGGAAAGCCGTGGAAAAGTCAAGTTGCTGAAGACTATCATCCCTTCATTTGGCGGAGCGACGAGGCCAACCTTACTTGCTCATCTACCGGACATTTCGGAAGAGGCGCTTCAGACTTTTCTTGCTAACCTTAGCCGCAGTCCGTCAATGCCAGGGCTTCAAGTCTCTGCCATCTCCGATCTACCGAAATTGGATCATCCCGTGGACTATGGGAAAGTACCCAAGTCGCAGGTGAAGACACCGTTGCCTTTACAATTGCTCAAAGCAGACAAAGCTAGTGAAGGCACTAGCGTAGAAGAACGGTGGGCCAAGAATTCCGGACGTGCAGAACAACTATGGACCTACGATGACGATGTTATTAGGGAGGTCTTGCTGAACGAGCGTACAACTGCAAACCAGCTCTATGGTGGCATCATTCCCAGAGTTCTTCGTGCAAAGGAGCTGCATCTTCAAGCGCTCGGCGCGTTGGAAACCAGGTCTACTTCAGCACATATCGTCTCACACGATGAGCGCATTTTGCACATCGCACATTTCAGCAACGACATCACATTGGCACAGTATTTACGTACTCTTGCTCCTACTCGCTACAGCGCTTCCTTGACAGAATACTGCGAACGTTCCGAAAATACCGAAATTCTTGTTAAAGATCTCCCACAAGCAATCCATAGCGAACTTCAAATAGGACGAGCGAAGCACCGAAGCAAGATTCTGGATGTATTGTCAATGCTTGCTGCATTAGGTATCACCATTCCTCTTCAACCCACCGCTGCCTCCAATTCCGCTTTTCTCGTTTGTCCGGTTAACGGAGAGCATCCCACAGCTTTCGATCAGGTCTCCAATGGAAGCTGGACATCATCAGCACCGCAAGGGGCGCCAGTGTATTGGAAGATGCAAACGTCCGCTACCATCCTCCACTGGGCAAGTGCTGCTGCACAGCCTCCCATGTGGTGCGTGGTCTCGACAACGACAATATCAGATGCACAGCGGTACTGGGAACTTCTGAAACGAGCGTGTCTTGATCATACATTGGGGGCAGCACCACCAGGAGCATCGGGTACTGTGGTTGTTGGAGAGCAGGTGCCAGCTCTGACGATTCCTGCCAGGTCCCTTCTGCGGCGTAGGTCATCTTGGGACTCAGGCTATGTATTGTCGTGGTATCAGATTCAGTATCTAAAACGTTGGGTCGATTACGCCAGCGCGACAACGCCACTGGATGATCAGGATGAGGGTCAGGACCGCATACAGCGCTTTGCATATGTTATTGGAGCATCTACCAATGGTGTGGAGGAGTTCTACTCGAGTATACGGGCTCAACTCACGAGGGAGATCGAGAAATCGAGGGCACGGACGAAAAAGCGGAAAGCGGCCAAGGACGCCGAAGTACAAGCGCAGATAGCGAAGAGAGCGGCTGAAGCAAAGAAGAAGCGAGAACAGGATTGGGACGATCTGGCTGCGGAGGTGCTGACCTCTCCATTGACGGACGCCGCTACTGCACGTATCAAACGAGTCAAAGAGCAGTACCTCAGGTCGAACGCTGCGCCGAAGCGAGACGATTTCAAAGCGAAAATTGAGAGTGCATTGAGGGAAGCTGCTGCCGCTGCGAACAAGGTCTTGAAGAAGAGGTTACCTCCGCGTAACAAGCCTATCGTTCCAAGTATGCACATAATAACCAATGCGCCAGGGGAGCTGCCACCTATCGCTCTGAATCCTCCGGAGAAGCCTGTAGCTGAACTTATAGCGAATCAAGGGCCACCAATCACACCCAAGAAGAAAGTGAAGAGAAAGCGGGGCGAGAAAAAGGAAGAACCAGAAGAAGGTACGTGCGCTCATGATGTCAATTCCATACATATAATTTCTCATGGTCTGTATTCACAGCCCCCAAAGTGAGAGCAATCACTCGCCGTCACAGGTTTCAATGGACGCGTGAATACGATGAATTAGCACGAGATGCCTCTGTTATAATTAAAGCCCGTGCTCGCAATGGCGCGAGGTTGGACTGGGCAGCGTTAGAGCAAGTTTTCCCAGCGATTCCCCGAAACACAGTACGACAACGTGCAGTATTTCTGAGGGACTCTTCTGGTGGGGAAGCATATATGAACCGTCTCGAGGATCAATGGTATGGGCTTTGGGTTGCGCATCGTGGGACTGCTGCGTTGCCGGACCATGACCCCGCCAGTGTAACGAATTTTGACCTCATTTCACATTTGGAATTCTTACGGAAGCATATAGATAAGAATGCCTTGTAGGTTGTTCATTGGATTTGAAGGTGTCAGCTGAGCCTAATTCATGATATCAGGCGAATAGGATATTCTCGGGCACATGTTGCTGCAGAAGTCATTCTTCCTGGCTCTCTGGAGGAGATCTATGCAGAATATGAAGTGATCGACGCACCTCCTATTACTACACCGTTTGACTTCAATTGGAGTTCGACAGTGGAGGAAGGTCGAGAAAAGAAAATGATGGCTACGACGTTCACGATACAGCCAGAGACAATCTCTGAAGCAGCAGATCTACCCTCTGATATTGTGTGTCTCGCCGAGTCTGCTCTGAAGGTGCGCAAGGGATACTACAAAGAGCAATCAGTGAGCTCTGACATTGTCCTGTTAGATGGTATTTGGCACTCCACAGGAGCATTATGACCCAGACCGGGGTGCTGCATTGCTTCAAGACATTGGGCAGGAGTTTGTTACTACTGCAACTGAGAACCTGCTGAGTAGAGGGGTCGTGTCAAAGCTGGTTCGTGACATCACCAAACCGAAGCCAGGCAGGCATCTCAAAATTTCCGAGCCGTAAGTGGGAATCGGTCGTTCCCAACACATTATTTACGGTTTCTTTGTGTCTTAGAAACCAGAATCTACTTGGAGGTACGCTTGGGCAAGATTTGATTCAGGATGCGAACTCGATAGAGGAAGCGCCGCAAGATGAGTGGCGTGATTGGCCTCTTCTCGCTTCAGAAGGAGACATTGCTGCGCTTGTCCAGATGACTTCGGAGCACAAGGTAATTTTGTCACTTTCTTCTCATCTGTTAGCTCACATCTTTCGTAGGTTGCATTTCTCATAGATACCTCCAACCCCCAGGCAGTCCGTACTGCGATCGATTGGAATAGTAAGAAAGCAGGTCTGTGCTCTTGTACTATATTGCGAGCATTGCTGACCCTTCCACTTTTAGACGATGATGATATAGAGTGTCATGTTCAAGTTTACGTTCCCACTTTTGACGAAACTGAGCCAGCAGCCGAAAAGGTAGATGGTAGAGAGGGTATGCAGGACGTGATCACCGCACTGCAGCATCACCCAACTGCACATGGTCATGGAATCCACGGCAATACTGCAGCATGTCAACTTCGTACGGCTGGTATTATCGACTGTACCGCTTGCTTGGATGCTCAGTTCGCTCTCATCGCGCCGACATTATCACCAGACGAAGCGGAGATTATACATCGTGTTCTCTCGCTGGTTGGCCGATTGGGGCCGGATGGGGCGTCGAAGGATCAGCTAATAGTAAGTCCATGAAAGTTATTCTATCTCCCACATTGAACAGTGAAAATAGATGGAAACTTCTCGGCCTATTTGGCAACTGTATCCTGTGTTGGCCCGGTTATCAAAAGCGCCGATTCCGTTGTTGTATTGGACAGGCTATTCGAGCGTGCATCTTGTATCTGCGGCTCACATGCATCCGTGGACTGTAATCACGTCAGAAGCGCCGTTGACACGGATGGCTCCTCGCCGATGGTTAGATATATCAGGTCGCAAAATGTTCGATATTTGGGAAGCTGGGATCCGTGCCGTCACAGCAATGGTGTTATTTAGACCTGGCATAAGCCAAGTAAGCTTTTACTTTGGTTCGTCAAAGAAAGAGAAATAACCATTTTCTGGTTCATTAGGCAGAGTTGATATGGCGTCTGCGAGTGGTCTATGATCGAACAGAGGTCAACGACCTACTCCAAGTTTTGCACGCGAATGGCACCTTATCATGGAAGTGCAGTGTCCAAAGGCCTGATCTAGCCAAACTGGACGTGAACGAAGTGCTTACTCTGGATGGATCTGACGGACATCGTGTCTTTTGGTTCGTGTACCATGGGAAACGGTGGTATTATTTGTAGTATTCTCATTTACATATCCCGGTCACCAGTATTGCCAAAGCAATATATCCAACCCATCCTCAGCCATGCCCAGGTGTATAATGAACATTCCTTCAGGAGCGGAATGGTGGTAGTGGTTTCTTTGTGTTCCAGGCCTTGAAGTGACCTACCATTCTCGTTCTGAACACAGCTGTATATGCCGGGTTGCAAACTTATATATCTGTATAACACATTATTATACGCGTAAGGACAAGTACATACAATTGGGCTCTGAGCCTTTCAGTAGAAGTGAATTCCATCGGCTTTATTTGTTTAATGATGGCTAGAGCCGAACACCGTCGTGCTTCTCAACGACGACGCGGTTGTTAGCGAATATTCGTTTAACGATCTGACCTTCTGCATCGAGGACAATACACAGCGGTGCAATACCCTGTCCCGTTTAGTCGAGCTATTCACATCGTACACAAGTGGTTGTCCAGAATGAGCTTGGTGCGCTCATCCTAATCCAAAGGTTGTTGTGGTTGATCATGCCACTGATATCATCTTTCCGCTTCAGGAGATCCAACAAGGTGCACAGAAACCTACGAATAACACAGAGAAAGGACTACATGAAACCAAATCGCCTGCTCCCCAAGAATTACATGGTAGTGCTGTCCATGAAGAGGAAGCGGCAACCTCTCCATTGGTGAGCCTTATACCATACTACCCGACTCATTCGCGTGTAGCCGTGACGAACACTGCAGGACAATGCATGGAAAGATGGACCGTACTACAACTATGCAGGACCCTACAATGTGGATTCTTGGGCCACGTTGAAGACTCGGATCGACAAATACGACAATGGCATATGTAAAGGTTGGAGAGAGGAATTGGACACTATACTCACTTTCGTATGTTCTCTCAAATCCTACATTGGAGGAAAGCATATTGACATGTTAATGCTTATTGCAGACTGGTCTGTTCTCTGCTGCAGTGACAGCATTCTGTCTTGAGTCGTTCAAATGGCTCTCTCGAGACTCAACAGATTCAACAAACTCCCTCCTACTCATTATATCGCAGCAATTGTCCAATTCTAGCGCTCCGGCAGCCAGTAATGTTGTTGAAGCATTCCGTCCGACATCCTACAACGTCCAAATCAATGTTCTTTACTTCCTAAGCTTGACGCTCGCCCTATCCGTATCCTCTGTCTGCATTCTAGGCAAGCAGTGGATTAGAGAGTACCAACAGGACGTGTCGGGTTCTACGGTAGATGCTCTTCGGGTACGCCAAGCTCGTTTTGAAGCTTTGCATGCCTGGAAAGTGCCACATATCTTGGCGGCCCTTCCTGTTATTCTGCAAGCTGCGCTCCTACTCTTCTTTGGAGGTCTCTTAACGCAACTGTGGCATGCAGATGATTACATGACTGCAGGCATGGTAACATTTATCGTAGGCGTTCTTCTCCTATTGGTCCTTGTTACCACCGTCGTCCCCGCACATTGCATCAGCCGACTCTCAGAGAAGACAATCACCCCCTTTCGTTCTCCCCAAGCGTGGATCTATCTTGTTGCTTACCAGCAAGTGCAGCGTCTGTCACGGAGGCTTCGGGTTTGGCTACGAAGCTTTGGGTGGTATTTCAATTCCTCCAGCTTCCCCAGATCGCTATCATTTCAAGGTTGGGATGAGATCGACGCTGCCTTTCTTCATTACGAAGCTTTTGAAGCACGGATCTATGCCAAGGAAGTCACCTCTGTTTCGCGCGTTTTGCGGTGGGCATTTGACGAGCTAAAGAATGTCATGGAGATGGAGAAGGCTCTTTATCGGTGCTTGCAAGCTTTGCCAGATTACATTGGTTCTGACAGGATTGTGGCAAACTATGTGTATCGAGGAAGAAACACGGATCTGGGGGATGCAGCCTTCGACTTTATTCAGTACACACTGAGCACCCATATTGCATTAGACGGCGTTGAGACAGCTCGAGGACGGTTCCAAGCCGAACTTCTGCTACGAGTCGCAAACCAGGCCATTGACCAGATGGCGAAGGCTGATCAGGTTGATTACTGGACTCAGTGGCGGTATATAGGCGTGGCATGCAGCTTCTTGATGTCTCACAGAACGTTCACCCGTTGGCATGCAGGAAAGCGGGTTCAACAAGGTGAAATTCTTCGACTTCTTTCTCTGTCATGTCTTCTTACAATATCTGTGCAGCCTCGAATATTGTTCAAGATCAAGCTGCCTTGATGATACAAAGGCTTTTCTACGTGCTAGGAGGCATTACCTTCTCATCCTCCCTGGAGGTTGGCTGGGATAATGTCACAGCGCTTCTTTGCGAACTGGCCAAAACCGATTCGTTCAGATTTCTCAAGCAGCCATCATTCGAGCAAAGCATTACCAAGATGCTTGAGAGGGGAACTATTTCGCCGATTTTTAACATCAGCGCTACACTATTCTCGCAGTCATCATGGGAATGGGAGGGTGTATTGGGCCTTTTTACAGTGTTCGACAAAGGGATGGTGAAGGCTTGCAATCGTCCTGAAGGCATCTACGGACTTGATGAAGGAGATTTGAGAAAATGGCTTGATATTCGTGCCGAAGTGATCCATACTTCAAGGAAGTGGACGGAGGATGCTGGTGGACGCGGAATTGAGTCGCTGCCAGAACACTATTTCAAGACACTCCATGGCCCATGCGCTGTGTTGGAAAAATTAGAGGAAGATTCGGAAACTACTATTGATGATAACGAAAGGGATCTGTGATTCAACCTGATGCCTGCAGTAGTTACGGATCGAAAATATGCCTTCCCTTACATACAGTACAATAGCTCACAAGAAGTTTATACGGACACCGATTCATCCTCCTCTTCGTCTTCTGGGTCATCATCCTCAGAGTCATCCTCCTCTTCTGATTCATTTGAATCTCCAGTAAGAATATAGAAGATATCAAGGCAGTCGGCCGAGCTTGGTCTGAAAAGGGGGTTGTCGCGCAACATGGCCTGAATCAGATATTGTAGTATCTTTGCTTCCGGATATTGCTGTGAGCAGGGTTTGCATCAGGAAAACCCTCCCAGCGATATTACAGGAAATGTGCGAAAATATGCGAAACTTAGGCGAATTACCAGGGATTAGGGATCTTCAAATATTACCGATAATTAGATAAGTACCCTAAGTATTTCTGCATATTTCCACATATTTCTGGCGTATTTCTGGACAATTCTGACATATTTTGTCTAATTACCCCACACAATGGTACAATCACTCGACCGTTTTTAGAACGCACAATGAGAGTAATCAAAAACATGATCATATATTATATTAGACAAGTACACTACTGGCAATTGACACGAGAGACAAGTAGGCAAAGACTGGCTTCTATCCTTCATCTACAAATATGTCGTGTTTACTAGTAAACCATGCTATCTATTGGACTCGGGATCTCTGAAGGTTCAGGAGGACTACTGAGGACAAAGGACTTACTCGATATAACGAACCGCTGCCGTCAGCTATCCCAGTGTCCTCGATGCTATTGTGATGCATGTTCCGTGAAAGACTAGAAGTAAAGTGGATCCGAGCTCTAGGCGATCCTCTGGGTACCGGGGCCGAGAACGGCGCCTGGATCTGTTGCCTACACGCTCACAAGCGACACGGTCTGGTTGGTCGGAATGGGCATTCGAGCTCTGGATTTAGTTCCTGGTGACGTGCTAGGAATTTGTATTGCGAGATGGCTCGCCTATTGCCTGTCAGGGGAATTAAATAACTGAAGCATACAAGAGCACCGTTTGAAAGCGTAAGACGCAGACCAGACAGTCACTACCTGCTGGACGTAATATACTCAGCAATACAAGAAGCAGGAATGGAAGGTTGGGAAAGTATGGCTATGCAAATGGATGATGGAAGAAGGAGAAAGAAAGAGGTGGCCCCGTTGATATTTGTTTTTATGCCGCTCTTGTCTAGACTCGCTCTTATTAGGTCCTTCGGGTCTTTTTCCTTAGTGTCATTTATTTCTCTAAGTATCGTACACTGTGACCATATAAGACACTAGCGCTCATCTGTTCTATTGAAACTCGAACGAACAACAAGTCCCACCTTCGCTTGCAATGTGCTACAGTGCAAACGCACTTAGCATGATCATTTCGATCTCATTTCATCGTATCCCAGTTTCTTCAACATCTGCAGGTCTTGGAACAAGTAGACCTATTCGAATACTTTTACGTGTGTACATTTGAGTAAATAGTGTGGTTTCCAGTGCTCCTCCTCCTCTCTCCTTTGCACTTCCAAGCCCAGCCGCGATGAGTGTATTCATGCGCACTTTCTTTAGCACGAGTTTTAGGTTTTCAAATATCACCTTCCATTCATTCGGTAAGGACATCAACGCTAGTGGTTCTCAAAACGAGGACCTCTGGGGCTACTTGCCTTTTGCTGCCTGGCGGCGACCGAGCCACCTCACGAAACAAGTCCATCCGAGTCTGTCATCCACGCGACTCAATCACTCACATCCACCAAAGCCCTCGCCGAGCTGGGGCCCACTTTCTGTTTTGTTTTAGCGTCCCCATCTGGACAGTGCAACTACCTTTGATGTCCACACATGCAGCCAACCACTTTGCGCTGTCTGCAGTGTCTGGTTATGGCCCGAGAGCGCATACTACGCGAGAGGTGTTCTTTGCTTAGATTGTCCTTGTCTTTTCTTCACGCAATATCACTTACTTTGTTCTGATATCTTTCTCCTCAGAGATTCACAGCATTCCCTTATTTATACTGTATAGGACTCTGTAACTAGAAAAACTGATGTATAATTTGTAAGAATATTTGAGGATATACAGAACTAGAGGTAATATGAATAGCCTTGTAAGGATTTCGCCCAATATCGGCGAATACTACCGGGAGGGTTTTCCTGATGTGGTCAATAGACAGCTCTTGCGCGGGATTCCATCTTACCTCGAGCACAACCTTATGAAAATGGGCCCCTAAAGCATACACATCTAGAGGGAATGGATCGTAAGGGATAGAGTCTGATAGCTCTGGTGCTGTTTTGGCGCGAACTTCTGTGCCCACCATCAAGCCACGTTCCTCGAAGCTGTTGTATCACACAGAGCGCCCAAAGTCGATGAAGTAGTACCGTGGCTGTGACAGTTGTCGTGATTTCCAGGATGCTGAGGCATTGAGCTTTCCTTCCTCTGAAGATGGTTGCAGTATATTCCATCCATTAGGAAACATTCCAACCGGGTCCATCATGATATTTCCAGGATGTCTCCATGAGCCATGTTATACTGGTGCATGAATTCAAGGCCCTATGAGACCAATAAGATTATAGGACAGAAGAGGATATGAAATAGCTGTACCTTGAGCATTTGTTCAACGAAATCTATAATTTCAGCCAGCGATTCAAAGGGTGGATCATCGAACTCGCGAAGGACAGGCATAGCTATGAAGTAGTAGCCAACATCTGGATCAGGCTTTTGAAATAATCCACAATTGGTACACAGTGGTTGTCGGGATACGCTCTCATTTCTGGGGTATCATAGAATCCAGCGGCCTCGATATCCTTCCCCCCAGACTCTAGGATCGCTTTCAATACGACTTGCAGACCGCGACGCGCAGGGCAGAGCTTGGGTAGAGATAAATAATCAAGGTCGAATGAACATGGATAGTCTGATGCCCACCTTCCATCGAATTGCTAATGAATCTCCAGTAAGATCTGCTCCTGGTTGCAGCCTGGGAATTAGTTCGTAGCCTTTCCCTCTCAAACCCTCATACAAGGTAGTCCAATATTTCTCGGTTGTAGAAAGGCGGTTTTTTGGGTCTGTTTTCTTGGGCATGTCGTGGTTGTCGGGCAAATGTCTCACGTGAAAGGTATGGACATTGCAAATATTGCTGCTGCTGCGGACTTTTCCTCAGCTCAAGGCGATTTCTCGCAGCGGCAGAGGTTGTGCTCTACAACATCCCCTGAGAATATTGCGGCTGCTCGAAAAAGGAGCATTGAACAACCTCCTAAGGCTTCATTGCGTTAGCGTGCGCCACACCCTAATACCGCGCTGCTTTCCAAATGTGGATTGATAATATAATTTTGCGATGGCAGTAAACCGGCATCGCGAGGGCAGAACATTAGCGCTAGCGAGAGAACAACGCAAACGAGCGGGTATCAAACGCCTGGACCAGCTGAGTACATGCGAGGAAGGTGCTCTTCAATCGATATCCAGCTGCGTTGTGGCTCTCCGCACAGCTACCAGGCTGATCTAGCTCTGTTGACCCTGCTTCATTTGAATTGGAACGCTGAAGCTGACTGGCGAGATGAATGGGATAGTTTCGATTGCCTGGTGGCTGCAGCATGTTCTGCTGTATGACCTTCAAACAGGGTTGTTCTCGTTGGAGAATGGTGCTGGATCCAAGCGGAACCTAATTGAGATGATGGATGGAATTCACGATAAACAGACCTCGTTCCTAACGCGTGTTGATGTTGTTACCCCGTAATCTAAGTAATGACAACATGAATACTTTATAAGGTCTGGGCGCTGAACACCGCAGCTGGTTTTTGTTCCCACCGTACCACCACTACCGTCGTCGTCGTTGCCGGCCATGTCCATCGAGTTCTACCCTCGCTTGACTGAGACGCTCATCTTCCCTGCTGCTACCTCCAGTGAGGCGCAGAAGGTGCTGAGGTTCAGAGCAGTAGACTCAGACTCGTGGAAGAAGGTCTACGAATATGGCGGTCGTGTGCAGCTCTGGTTCACCTCGTCTTCTGCTGGCTGGATCGGCAAAGACTTTAACCAGGACGGCTCGCTTGACCTGGACGTAGATGTCGAAGCCGGTTGGGTTGAGTTCACGTATAGGATTATCTGGAAAGATGGCTATGTCAATTGGCTCGGATCGCAGGGCGGTAATGGGCATATCGTCTTTTCCTCTTCCTCGCCATCGAGAACAGGGTGGAAAATTTGGGCTGCCACTTCAGAAGGGTGCGTAATTACTCTTATCTTTCCACAATTCAATTGGTATTAATCTGAAGGATAGGATCACTGCAGGACAGGGTTCAGAGGACAAGAGAGTTCTTGTGCCCAATCCAGACTTCAAGCCCCATAGTGTTTACATGCCCGATCCCATTTTCGTAGGGGAATGGGACTCGGAGACGAAAGACGGCTTCCAAGTTATCAGTACCGCAGGCTCGGACTCTGTACTTGTTCTTCCTTCCCCATCCACGACTATCACGACTGCGACGACATGGTATGACCCAAGCAAGAGGTCTCTAGCGAAAGAAGTGGAAAAGACAGGCAGCGTCTTTGTACAGGGCAGAGTGGAGGAGAATGTGGGCGTTGTGGTTCTGGAACCGAGTGGCTGGACTCGCGTCCAAAAGCCTGCGACTACGCCTAGTGCTGCCGTCGAACCTCCTACTCCGGCTACTGTGAGTGTCAAGCCCGAGCCTGTTATCGTCGAGCCTGCTGCCCCTGAACCTCCGGCCGCTGTTGAGCCTGACCCTCCTTCCCCCGTCATCGAACCCACCCGTACAGTCACTCGCCGACCATCTGCTCTGGAGCTTCAGACTATCACGCGCGACCACGGCACTATGCTGGGATTCGCGAAATACATTTTCACCTTTGCGGGATTGTATCTCGCAACCTTACTCACGCTGTTATTTGGCGCTAGGCCTATTCAGCGCAGAGACACTCAGGAGAGGGAGAGGGAGACTGAAGAGGAAAAAGAGTGGGAGATCGAACAGGTCGAGGTAGTGGAAAAGGCAGAGGGAGATATCGAAGTGAAGCCGGTGGAAGAAGACCAAGATCAAGACGACGACAAGTCAAGTGTCGTATCGTCGACAATCGCTGAAACAGAGTCATTCAAGATTCTACTTCCCTCTCCCACGAAACCTTCTTTGGTTTACGCGTTCTACCCGCCATCTCCCAACAACAAGGTTGTGTTGCATAACGAAGAAGGTCAAGAGCTCGAGCCAGTTGCTCTTGGGGGAAATTTGTATGAGGTTCGGGATGCCAGTGGCATTGTTACGTTTTCATTGTAAGGTCATGGCTGGGCGGACATTCATATATAGACTCTGATAGATGTTTTGCTGTTGTACCTGTTCATTGTTGTGCTATTATGTACTTACATTTTTCTTGTTTTTTCTTCATGTTACGATGAAGAGGATTCATTCGTTATCTCGAAGGTAAGCTGGGCGGTGGCATGTCACGTCACGGAAGGGTGGTTGATATTTCCGATTTCGCATAGCTTGGAGGCGTAGAAATGACAGGCTTGATGAGAAAACGTAAGAACTACAATGCGTTCAAGTATTTCCGGGGGCTGATGTATTGAGGATTGTAAGGAAGTTTGCCGGGGAATTTCAAGCCCAGGAACGATAACATGGATAATTGCGAGCATTTACTCGCCGTCAAGGTCGGACTGAGGTTCAGAATCATAGCCTGACTCGAAGAATCGTGGATCGTACTCTGATTCACGGACGATCACAGCATAACAAGCTGTTGTTTCCCTCATCAGTCAGGGCGCCATGAGATAAAGTGTAGACTACCTACCATCTTCAATCTTCATGAGGGACTGCCCCGTTACTTGTTGTTTCTTGTCGAGATCTCGAATTTGCGAAGTGAATGCATCGAAGTCTACTCCTTGGATTAGCAGGAAGAGTTCGGAATACAACATGCTGGCTTACCAGATTTGCATCCTCTGACGAACGTGCAAATCTCTAACGCTCTCTGGCGTCCACCTGGTTCACTCAAGGAAGATATCGCGTACCGCATGAGTTCACCAGTAAGATCAGAAAGTCCAAGAAGATAGTCTGATGGTGTCAGAGGAAAATACTATGAGCGCGTCAGCTTGGACCTAAATTTAGAGCAAATAGCCCTACGTGAGCTCCAGTGTCTTTGTCTGAAATGCTTTTCTGCACGTCGTCGAAGCTGATGAGGCTGCCATGCTCGATGTATTGGATGAAGGAGAGTGCTTCGATATATTCTTGCAGGCCGCCTCTGATCTGTCTCTCGTACCTCCAGTAATCCTCCACGACTTCTACAGCCACTTTTGTCTTGAAAATATTTTGGATTTCAGATAGCTTGGAATGACATTCCGACAAGGCAGTCACAGGGGGAAAAGGCAGATGACGATGCAGATGGAATATCAACTTTTTCGACAGATTCGTTATGTCCCTGCTTGTCTGTATGTTGTGTTTAGGTCTTCAATCTATTAGATTAGTTAGAGAATACCTTGATCAATCGCTCCCTTCTATCGTTGTAAGCGTCCAACTCTTCTCTGAACAATTCAAACGTGGTGGCGCTGTTCATCGTCGTTCGGGCACGTGATAGCCTCCATCCTTTCCTTCGTTCCGTCATGTCGTTCGCCCCAAAGCCTGGATGCCCAATGTGTGGCATCGTGTCACAGCAAGCAGGAGAAGGAGAAGTGATTTGGCGAGACGAGAATTTTACAGCATACAAAGAGAAAGCAAATCCAGTGTCTACCAAAGGGCATATTGTCGTTGCTTTCAAGTACGCTTACTCTCTCTAGCTCTCATTGCACTATTCACTGACGCTGGAATTTTGTGTAGTCTACATGTACCGTCCATATACACCCTTGTATGTGCCAGTTCTAGTGTCTATGACCGGGAACACGAGGCCTTACCGCATTGCATTTAATTATAGTCAAGCTCCGACCTCCCTCTGCTCGTCAACATCCGCAATCTCGCGACCCGCCTACTCTCGTCCTCCTCTACAGCCCCATCTTCCAGTACATCGCCGCCCCCGACTCCAGGACTTTCGTCCACGCCATCGACGTCCTTAACGCCCTCATCAACTGAAAAACTCAATATCGGTTTCATCACTCCACCTTTCAAAGACCCAAAGATTCCAGTCACAGACCACTTGCACTGCCATGCGTATATTGGAAAGGCAGACAAATTAGGCTGGTGGAGGGCGGTGGCCTATAGCAGCTTAGCGTGGTATGATATTGATGATCTTATTGCTGAAATTCGGTGAGCTACCCGTCCTGTCCAGTTGTCCTAGCAATGACTGAAAACGGTATCCGGAAACAGAGAATCCGTCTCCAACAACAGAGTTAAATCAGGATACGAGAATAGGACGAATGCACCTATTGACGCTGTACCAGATGCAGGGTCGAGGTCAGGGAGCGCGTCTGGCGTGGAAGCATCTCGCTCTGGTATAGCAGGTCAAAGTCTAGATGAACAGGACCTGGAAGCGGGTGCACAGGAAGTGGAGTTTAGTGCACCTGGGCCATCGAGAAGCGGCTCGTTGTTGAGTCCCACATCTCCCAAATTCGCGTCCTCATCTAGGAGTCCGTCTCCATCCAGAGGTGGAACGCTCTTGAGTCCGACAACGCAGGCATTTGAACTACCCGCAAGGACGTATTCACCTGGCGCAGTCTCTCCTGTAGCTAGGTCATTTTCGCCCAGTGCTCGGTCAGCTTCCCCAAGAGGGAGCAGAGAATCAGAGGAAGCAGGAGGAACGTTATTGTCCCCGACGAATCCTGGACCTTCTCCAACTAGCAGAGCTTTCTCATCTTGAACTTCAGCGAATCGTATGTGTAGTGCACGTAATAAACACGGAATATTCTCCCGTTCGCTCAATGCAATGTTGCGACTGGGTCCCGGTCCTGTGAATTATGGCATGCCGTCATGGAGTCCGCCTCCACTTTTATTTGGAAGGAGCTCGCGGATATAGTCTTTTGGTCAGAGATCGTGAAGACGACAAAATCAAGCGGACATAGGGGTCTAGACCCGACGTTTGGGCTCTACCGTCAACTGTACTTAGAACTTCTGCCACTGAAGCCACAACGAGGGAGTGTAATAAGGTTTGAAATCCAAACGTATATGAAAGTCGGATTGCGCCTACGCTATCACTGGCATTTAGAAGCTCAAGCTTCAGTTCACCATGCTCCTAACAGCTAAAGTCAAAGCCAGAAGATGGGATTGCGAGCATAGTAGGAGCACCGGTTCTTCTCCCAGTATCTTGACGCTTGTCTGGCCCACATACAATCAAGATACACAGTGTTTGTATTAAATGTCTCGAGGCGAGTATGCGAATGCCTACGATGTCTCCATTGGCGTATCTTCTGTCCGCGACGCAGATACCTCCACTGGGGCCATAGCAACATCCTCGGGCTCTAATACAGCGAGCCCACTGGACAGCACTTTCTCAGCTGTAGTGTGCGCACTAGGGCCCGCATGCGAAGACGAAGAATTTGCCAACATGATGCCACTTCTCCCAGGTGCTCCCTCATTCCTAGTCGGAGGAGTTCTTGACCGTCTTTGTTTGAAGCTCTCACGATTTCTCCTTCCTCCTAAGCCTTCGTCGTCAGAATCCGAAAGCTCACCGTCGGCCTGTCGTCTTGAGTCGAGAATGCCAACAGGTCGTCTGTTATCTGGCGAAATCAGGTCCTCGTCTGCGTTCGGATCGTCCATTTGGTGGTCAAGTGGTCCAACCGGTACGTCTACATCAAGTGTTAGTCTTTGAGTGACCGAAAATGACAAAGAGATAGCAATGTACCTGTCATCTGGACGGAAGGTGGGCCACCAATGGCTCGTACCTGTTGATATAGAATGCTAGAAACTCTGTCCAAATAACCTCTCGTGTTCATATCTTCTGCATTGGAAGACTTGACATCCAGTTGGTAGTCAGGACCGAAGTACTCATAGTACTCATTGTGAGGAATTGCTGGTAGGAAATTAGATTGGAGCACTGCGCTGAATATAGATCAAAGACCTACTTGCTCCTAGCTCCATGCCAGCTGCCAATCCGGTCTCATAAGCCCACACTCTGCTAACATTTCTCATAGTGTAACCACCACCACCCAGAAGCAGTAACGGCCGGTTGAGAGATTTGACAAATTTGACGCAGTTAGCGTGACCTGCGCCCTTGTTAGTCTCAATGGAATGTTAGCGAGAGCTATATATAATACCTCGCATTGACAAATTTAATGACCCTAGCTTGTCGCCAGATAGAGAGTCCGTTCCACATTGGAGTACAATTGCTGATGGATTGAATGTGTCGACGACGTTTTGAATCACCTTGCCATATGCAATGTAAGTGGGACAATGTAACCGACTGTAAACATGGACTACTTACAGGTTCAAAGACAGATTTATAATTCTCGTCATTGATCCCATCTCGTAAGGGAAAATTTACTGCGTAGTTTTTCCCTTTCATTGCTCCGATATCCTGATCATTCTTCAGTCAGACATCTCGACGGAGATAGTCATTAAAACTGACCCTCAAGTCTCCTGTTCCAGGAAAGAACTCTCCATATTTGTGGAATGACACTGTCATTACGCGATCAGTGGTATAAAATGCCTCTTCGACGCCATCTCCGTGGTGGACGTCAATGTCTATATACAACACTCGTTGGTGGTATCTGGAACAGACTCTGTAAGTACTGGGGGATGGAAGGGACTCCAATTCTCAGCTGACCGTAGAAGTTCCAAAATTCCAAGGACAATGTCTAATGGCCGAGAACTTAGTAAAGAGAAAAAGGAGAGCGGAAGTGACAAACCGTTGACATAACAAAAGCCGCTAGCTTCACTCTTCTTGGCATGATGCAGTCCTCCTGCCCAATTAATTGCGATGTCGCATTTATCTCGACTTAAGCGCGCTGCTCCCTCTGCAGAGCGCTTTGAATTAGCAGATGCCATTCTAATGGGAGAGAGAGGCGCAACGTTACCCATAGAACCTCCGGCAGCTATTGAACAATAGTCGAATAAACCGTCAAAAACGGGACAATCATCCCCGACGTTATCTAAAACAACATAGTCAATACGAATACTTACATGCAAGGGAAAACTTACACTTGTGTTGTTCCTTCACAAGTGTGCCCATGTTGCTGGGATTGATTTTATGGAGAAAGTCAACATAGTCATCGGAGTGAAACTGAGTTAATTCTCGTTTTGTGGCTGGTTTTGCGCGCTGTAGAGAGTTAGAGAAGGGGGTAGCTAGATCAAGAAAATTGCGCCTACGAAGATCTCCATGTGTTTGTAGAGGTCGTATGTCATGACCAAAGAATGGCACATCCTGATCCGTGTAGGTTTCATGCTACTCAAGGATTAGTGGACGGCTAGAACCTAGGATTGGAGAGCGTACGGGTGACCAGGACCATAATGAAATCCCCCAATATCGCTATCGAAGAAGTAGCACTAAAGCAACAGAGACTAAGTACCAGTGGGATGGATGACAAAGGAGGGATGGAGGACGCACGACGCGTTTCTTGGCCTCTCCGTCGATAGGCGTGACAGACATGGCCGTTAAAAGAGCAGAAAACGGTTCAGATCACAGTAGAGCGCAAGATTCCAGAGCTAGCAGAAGCCTAGAGACCGAAAGATGATGAAGGGCGAGTTCAACGTTGTATAGACGCGCTTCGATCATTATTTGTTTGCATCTCTTTTGGCCACAATCCGCTTTCAGCCACCTTCGACCGCTTTTACCCTCAAACCACCATGTCTCGCCCCTCCACGAGCTCAGCACTACCGAATGGAAACGGAAATGGCAAGAAACGAACGAAGCGTGAATTAGACGCCGAAAATCCGTGAGCGTCACTGGACACTTCGATGAGGGCTTCCAAAGTTGACTATAGTCATTAGCGCGCACTTCAATGCCATACCCCTAGCGGACTCAAATGGCTGGTTCTATCCTTCGCATGGGTTTGATACAGACGATACCGGAAAACAAACTGAGCGTGGAAATTGGGGTAATAAGGACAAACCTGATGCGAGGTGGACGAGGAGAGGCAAAGCTGTCTCATGGGGCCCTGGCGTTGATGATATGCGCGTGCGTGCTTCAGTAGTCTCCGCTGGCCTCACAACTCACAAATAGAATTACACAGGCAGAAGATAGAGCACGAAAACGCATAAAATTAATGCTAGAAGACACCCATCCACGATCGCCTTCCCCTCCTACCCTCCCACATCTTGCAGACCCACCACCGCCAATCACAGCACCATACCCGCAACCTCTGTCATCCAATACCAGCTATACTGCATTTGTCATGGATAAGTCGATTACGCGAACGTTCCGATCACCATTGCTGGACGAGCTAGAGCGGGGCACCAGCAATCTCATTGAAGGCGAATCAACGCTCCGACGCGCGCTTGGGAGGTTGTGGCAAGTCATTAATGACAGAAAAGACGGCGACGGTGACGTTGTTGTACCAAAGAGAGAGGAAGGAGACGACAGCGAAGAATTGGATGACAGAGAGAAGAGGATAGCACGTGCACCGGATTTGACGCCACCTATCCACAAGCTGTTCTTGTATAGTGGTGGCGGAGAGCATTTCGGCTCGAATGCAAGTCAACATGGAAATCTGGATAAAGCAGTCGTGGCGCTGAGAGAGCTGCAGGAGGACACTCGAGAATATACAGAGCGACTGTTGGAGATCCGAGAAGGTCTCGGGGAAGTACGAGCACACAGAAATGGGGTCTGGGAAATGGTCAGGCTGCGAGCTATTGATGAGTTGCAGGAGAGCGCGGCCACCATCTGAGACTATGACGCTCTAGATGGCATCTTCAGACCCCTTTCTCAGTGAGTTACCGGGTCGTGTTCAAGTCGTGTGTGGAGCGTGCGGGGTTAGCCTGCTTGTGATGTAAATACTGAATTTCTGTTCTCTACCACAAACTATCACTATGTCTGTACCAGACATTTCTGTACTCAGTCTGGATGGCCATGCGCCTGTCGTGTCGGGCGCTGGAACACCAGGTACTACGCATACTAACGCTGCTACCCCTACTGCCCATGGTGTGGACCGAGACTTTACAGAGAAGGAGTTGAAGAAATTAAAGGATCGAGCGAACGCGCTTCCCTATTCTATCGAGCCTCACTCACAGATGATCGAATTGCTGGACTTCATTGTTCTGCGACTTACTCAGTGTGTGGAAGCCAAAGACTACGATGTCGGGATGACACAGTGGGACAGTATGCTCTCCTAGTACGTCCTCTGCGCCATACTGCTGCAATAGCTTACGCGTTTGCACAGCTGGATGATGCTCAAGTACCCTATTCCGAAGCCTACTCGAATTCATCTTGCGAAGCTCTACTACGAGTTAGCGATATTGCCACACAGCACACGCTTTACTGCCAGCTGTGCCGACACTTTCAAGGCGCTCACACGATCTAAAACAAAATTGACTATCTTGGACTTACGGTTATCGTGGAAACCAGTCTACGAAATTTTGAGCAAGGACTTGTTCCTAAACCGGAGGCAGTTTGAGTATACGTGCGTTGCCATCCCCATAGTGTGGCGCAACTATTGGCTGATGCGGATTAGGCAATTAACGTGGTGCATGGGCTATCTAGCAGAAAATGCGAGGAGGTTCTACCACCCAAATGCTATCGACGATATGCTTTCGACATTTATTCCCCAAATTAATGCAAATAATCTTGATGTACGTTTCTCCATGCTTCCACCGTTACTCGTTGCTGAAATAATAACTAGAGTGTTTTGGCAACGCAATATTATATGACGACCTTCTTGCCATTGACTCACCCCCAGTCCTATCTGCCCATGCTATTCCGGTGGTGGGAGTCAGTCAACTCTTACCAGTATGATGAAAGACAGCTGTCATTCCTGGCCAAGTTGGCGGAAATGCATGTCGACCCATCTACCAGTGAGACCACGAAGGCACCAGACGACGAGATCACGGAGGGAGAGAAGCGGCCTGGATGGTCCAAAGACTCTTCATCCGAGGACAGCAGATATACTTGGCCTGGATTGTATAAGGATGTTGGGATTTTCACAGAGCACGAGTGGGGTCTCATTATGATCAAGGTACCGAAACTTCTCACAGGAGCTGGTCATGATGTCCTGATATGTCGTTCACAGTGTTTAGCATCAATGGAAATCCCTCTCGCAGATGCTGGCTCCCTTACAACAGGTCCAAATGCCGATGGCCAAGTTTCCTTTGAAATAAGCCGTTTACCAAAACCAGGTTGGCGCATAGCCTCTCTGGCACGTATTATTGTATATTCGATGGCACCGGATGGCATTCCGGCACCAGAGTCTACTGCCCCCACTCCATTCATGTCCCCGACACCGTCTGGAGTCAGTACCCCTCAAATTCAGACTCATTCGTTACGGGAGTTCCTTTCTGCACCTCTGAGCAAGGCAGCATTCAATAAGGGAAAGAAGTATTATCTTGCCGGCTCGAAAGCTTTGGATAGTTTGGTCAGACTGGTTGCCAGCACGGAGAGTTTCTTTCATCCTGCTAATTCCGGGGCTTGGACTTCCGATGTACGCTTTCTCGCTTGGTTTTCCCTGAGGTGGAAATATTGAACGACTTTTCTATATAGTTGAGTGCATTCATCAAGTACATTGTATACGATTTCAACAGACGATGGCACGAAGAGCAAGAACCTGATTGTAAAACTCCCTTTGTTCGTATTCGATTTGTTACTCTTTCTATCAGTGTGCTAGCTGACATTTATCGAATTTCAGAACAGAAGACTGACCAAGGCCATGAAACGAGAGCTGGTAAAAAGCTTACGCACAGTGACACTACTTGCAATGTTTTCACAAGATTCGAGTACTGTGTCCAACATCCAAAGCTGCATGAAGAGCATGAGCGTAATGGAACCTGATCTTATTCTGTACCCGGTGCTGGAGCGCGCTATCCCCTCATTAGAAGCTCTAGTCGAGGTATGTTTCTGCAATATAAACACCGATTTGTTGGCTTAGAGAGTTATAGACTCAAAGGACAATGGCTGTGATCAAGTCGCTTGGAGCGGTAGCTTCCTCTATGGTTTGCAGGGACGTGTATTATCCAGGAGCGAAGCATTTAGTAGAGATATTGCAACTACTGATTCCTGGTATTGATTTGGTTCGTTCTTGCCATGTTCTCTTCGTTGTTGTACAACTCATATTCTGCAACAGAATGATCCCTCGAAAACAGTATGTTTCAGATTTAACTGAAGACCCAAACCTAGTGCTAACAGCCGCGGAATTGTTAGCTGTGTACAACAGCATTCCTAGTTGAGATTTCACAGCACATCAAGTTCGGTGACTTGACAGAAGCGCCACCCCCCTCAGACTCGCCTGGGCAGAATACAGGGAAGGATCTGCTACGTCTTCCTTCTCTGAATACAGAGGAAGTCCCGAGATTGTCAGATGCTGAAGAGGATGCGTTGCTACGGGTGCGACTTGCCAGCTCACTTAGACTGCTGTAATGTGCTCAGTATAAATGCAGGACTCTACCGGAAGCTTTGCTGACTGGATATCGAACCTCATCCGGCGGGTAATCCAACTCATGGAGAACCTACCAGAGGAAGGGCCAGATGGTTCGGCAGGCGGAACGACGGAAGTGCAAGTGGTTGACGCAGTTGCTGGGGCATGCAACCAGATCTGTGTCCACCTTTCTGACTCGTTATTTGACTTGGTCTTAAACATGGTTTTCGACTATGCCTCGACGACTGTTCGCTCTAACGCTGTACGAGCAATTCACCAATTGGTGGAATGTGTGGCCAATGCAAATGCGGAGAAAACTCTGAGAAAGTTTATACCATTCTGCGTAAAGAACATTCAGTGGGAGTTGGATAACGGGGCTAGTGGAGTCAGGACAACAAGTACATCGAGGCCTGCGGCTAGTGACGCTACGTTGCATTGGAGTAAGTGTGGTTCACATATTCGGCCCATGTGAGGACTGATTCAGAATGTAGATCTTGCTATTTTGCGTGGAACTGTCTACAAGTACGTATATTTTTATCCGCACGTTCTTGCTGTATTCTGATATCGGTTCAAGTGATGGCAAGGCCGTAGCGAAATTCCGCGATGAACTTCTGCCCTTGCTGAAACTCCTGCATGAAAAAACTCTTTCAAAGCGCGGATATTCATGGACAGGAAAGCTCTTGTCGAGCCTTTTATTGACCTTGACACACACCTACCCTCTGGAGAACAAATTTGTCAATCCAGAGGAATGGAGCAGCCCAGAGTTTGAGTGGAATCATCACAAACACTGGGGAAAGATGTATACTGCTGATCAAGTCAAAGTAAGCGCTTCCATATTCATGAAGACTCGTCTCACCAAGTTTGCAAAGATTTCATGGCATGTGCCTAACCAAGATACGATCGGATTTGCCCTTCAAATATTCAGAGAACTCGTCGAACCGACCATGAGTATTCTTGAGGGTCTCTTAAAGCCTGGTTTAACCAGGGATGCAGTCTGGCGAAACGAATTCTGCAGGTCAGATTATCAAGTCAATTCGAAGTAGCAGTTTTATCTGATTTATATTAAGACATCTGACGCTAGTGCGCAATGCATTTGCTGGTATCCCAACGATGCTGAAAGAGAACCCAACTGAAGAGCAAATTCAGAACGCGGCCAAAACTTCGGATATTATGTATGTCTATCCCACTCGGATGCATAATGCTCTACTGAACAAAATTGTCAATAGTGGCGATATTCCAGAGATGATCGCGGCCATGCCATCGATGTCTTCTTCGTTCTGTCTTACAGACCCCTCAGACCCTTCTTACATATACATCTCCTCTCTCAAATCGCGCTTCGGAAAATTCTTGCATGACGCCTCCACGACTCTGCGAGTCAAAGAAGGCGAAGAAGAGAATACATTCGATGCAGTATACATGGTTATTAGAAGTGTGAGGACTTTTATGATGGACTATGGCGATTCCAGAGACAATTACTTCGTCAACGAGGAGTCGTTCAATTGTACGTTCTTCGTTACCTGAGCAGCTTATGATTATTGATTCATTTAGCGGAACGAAATGTGGCAAGGCAGTTTGCTGGGCAGAAACAATGGCCCCGTGCTATATTTGTTCGGCAAGCTCGGTTCGTAATTCTTCGTAGCTCTCTTTGTGAGATGCTTACTTGGTGTTAGGTATTACCATGCTGCACGTCTTCGCTGGAACTCTACAGATCGATACCGGACACCATTGCAAGACGCTATTATTGACGATATTGTCGAGTGGTCGTTATGGTACCTTCCATTTCCTTGGCGCTTCTGTCTCATGCATCAACTAATGCGAGCTTAAAAGGCATTATCCCCAGATCCGAGAGTAATTTTCCGAATGTTTCATTCGATCTTCATCATTGCTGATTAGAGTATAGGGCTAGCCAAAGTTTGTTGGAAACAGTGTCAAACGTTAGTTGGATTTTATTCTTTCTCTCACGCCTCTTCTCATTTCGGCACAGTGCTATGATGGTGTTCGTCGTCGAGCTTTACCGGTCCTACAAGAAGCTCTCAACCCTGGAACTGAAGACGATAGAATGAAAGGGGCATTGTGGACCTTAAACTTGGGATCAATGGGCAAATACGCCGTTTCTGGTACTTTTTCCAAGTCTAATCATATCTCCTTTGTGCTTACGAAACTGACTCAAATATAGAACCACTCCTGGCCCCTGAGCTTCTAGAGAAATTATTGAAGTGCTCTCATAACGAGAAGTCGTCGATTCAGAATTGCGTGCAGACTGTTGCTGATAATTGTATGTGTTCGTTGTTATTTTCTCCTCCCATTCTGTTGACAATTTCTCAGGTATTGCAAATTTTGTTGAACCCACATACCTTGGCTACGAGCATCCTTTATCCCCATCTCTTGTACTTTCCGTGGAAACTCTGAAATCCCTTGTAGCAGCCAAAGAAAAGACGAATATTCTAGAGCGTACAACAACGAGACGGATCGAGCGGGTGCAGGAGATGAACGAAGCTTGCACACGCACTATCTCTACTCTCCTTTCTATGGGACAAGGAAAGGAGGACAACGTACATTGGCGCTATCGGATTATGATGATTCGCTTGTTGCGGACCTTGATTAGAAGGGACAAAGCGATGAGTGCTGAACATATGGACTTTGTGCTGAGGAAGACCCATGACTCAAATCCTACTGTTGTGCGTTGTCTGATCTGAATTTTACATATTGATGCTAATGTTTCTAATTGTAGAGGTACTATGCACAGCGAGCGCTGATGAAAGGGACTCGGAACATGAAACTGCGAACCTATTGCCAGACACCTTTTGACCTTTACTTGGGACGGAGCAAAAATCCTTTGAAGGAGACTTTGAATGTGACCTCGTCGCATGCGAATACTGAGAGTTTCTTGAAGGCATTTAAGGAGCCCTTTGATCCTTCTACCTCGTAGGTTTCGCAGGTCGCCTTTAGCGTTCCAAAGCTCACAGAAATTCAGGCTATTCAGAGATAAAACACTGCGAGGACTTGTGCCATGGGACGATGCCTTGATCATCGCCCATCCGCCTCACGCTACACATCCTACTTTCGAGTTCGGCGCACAAGAGAATGCCTCGCTCGAGGTATTGAGGGGCGTGGTATGCAAGGAGCAATACTGGAAGGACATTAAAGTATGGTTCCAAGAAGAGACCGGGGAACGTGTTGTCGGACAAGATCATATCTCAAGTATCAAGTCTATATGTGCGTCCTATTTTCTTCCTAGTAATCACTAGGCGCTGACGAGATGTTACAGATCAAGCCCTTGGAGACGAGCCGTTGCAGTACATGCTTCCTATAGTGGAGTCTCTACTTGCTTCCCATGACTCGAAAGACTCCCAGCGAGCAGCAGCAGAACTTCTTTGTGGTGTGATTGGTGGGTCCAAACTATGGTCCTTAGAAAAGCAAAAGAAACTGTGGGACTGGTTTGATCCGCACATGAAGAAAGTCCTGAGTGTATCAAACATCAAGACTGACACTTCAGGTATCTGGACTTCATTCCTTGAAGTGAGTTATGTTTGCAACCTCACGATCCTTCGCTGAAGTCTTGGCAGTATGTATTTTATTGTAAGGATCCAAGGAGACTGCAGCCTCTCGTGTCGCATATATCGGACCTGTTCTTGAATCTGGATTTCAATACCGAATTCTCGTTCGACGCCACAAAGATATTAGCTCTCTATCGTGCTTTCTACGAAGAACTAGGCGGAAAGTTTGGTGCATGGGCGGATGAAACGGTGGATAAGGTATGGAATGAAGGCAGTTTATATTGCGATCATGAGGACGTGAGAGCATATTCTGCCGAGATATTAGTATTCACCGAGAAGATAAAGGTCTGTCTTTATTTGCTCTTCTTCCATTAACGAAACTGACAATGTGATGCAGAGGCGGGCGAATTCAAGTACACCGCATACTGAAGTGCTGCTGAAAGAATGCCGTATCTTACCACTCGACTTCGACATCATGGGCATGCGCGGCACATATCATCTCACGCGGATCGAAGAGTTAGCAAAGAACTTCAAGACGTGGAGAGGCGAAAGAAATCCAGGCGTCAGAGCATTCCAATCGGTCTATGATCGTGTCGGAGTGACTGTCTGCAAATGGCTCTTCCAAGCTATTCATGACATCAATGCCATTGGATATTTTGATTACATTCTGCCTCTTATTGTAAGTCCTACCTTCCTCTTCCATGTACACCTCTTATTCAGACTGTTCAATAGCCTGAGTTATTTAGATTCACGGAATGTGAGTTGCTCTGATGTCTTAGTTGGAGGCAAGACGCTCATATGATTGGAAACAGTGAACGACAACAGCGAACTTTCGCGCCGAGCAAATATCCTGCTTGTGCGAATGTGTGGCGTTCCTCCTCCTCGATCGTCCGTGCACAAGATTCTCGATGTCATCTTTGATACGATTCAACATTCGCCTTCTTGGCGCATCAAGCTCAAGGCTCTTCCTTTGCTTCAAGTGTTCTACTTCCGCAATCTACCCTTCATACCTGAACCAACCATCATTCGTATCTTGGAGGTTCTATGCAATTGCTTAGATGATGAGCATGTGCAAGTGAGGGAGATGGCCAGCACAACGTTAAGCGGTGTTCTGAGACTAAGTCCCAGGAAGAGCGTTCTGACGTACAGGGATCGATTTGTCAGGTTGGCGAGGACACAAGGCGAAGGTGATTCAGTGAAGAGGCAGAAGCATGCTGGAATTCTGGGAATATGCGCACTTGTGGACAGCTATCCGTATACAGTGGAAAGATGGATGCCCAAACTCTTGACTGGAGTGCTCGTGGAGTTCAGCTACGAGCCTGTATGTACTGTCCTGCTTCTATTCTTCTAGCACTAACCCTCTCATATAGGCGCCAATCTCCACGACGATCCGAAGATGTGCTATGAATTTCAAAAAGACGCATCAAGATACATGGCACGAGGACCTAAAGAAATTCACCGAAGAGGAACTGGTGTCACTTTCGACGCTGCTTACAGGCAGCTCATATTGTGCGTTGTTCTCTTGTCTATCTTCTCCCTTTCCGAATTGTACTGAAGCTGTATATGAAGACGCATGATCACAATTAATTTGTAGACGAGAAACCTCAATTGTATTTGTAGTTGAAAGCATTACTGTACCCTCTACCGTTGGATCATATCTTGAAATCTAGCCTCAATTTACCGAGGGGCTACTTCCGGATGATGATATGGCAATTTTCGAAGATAGGAGCTCGAACCCCTGTCAGTTCACCAATTCTCCCAGGTCACTAGGCCCATGCAATGCAATCAATTGAATTCAGAGTTCTTCAAATTCGTACGTGAAGCCACATTCATGGCAAATCTGTTGGCTCATACCATCCGGCCCACGGACAGAAGGCCCATAGGCATGGCGATGCTCAGCGTCTTTCCGCTTCTGCCACACACCCTCCTTGGTCCGCCATCTGAGGTCTTTCAATCCCTGCTCAAATTTCTTGTTCTTTATCTTTTTCTTCTCCGCCATACGCTTCTTATATTCTGCATCTAGAGCTTCTGGTGAGCCCCACTTCTTCCATGCAAACTCTTCGACCTGATATCGCAGGAACAGCATCATGTTTGCATAGGAAGACTTGTGAGGGTTGGCTTTTAGTAAATGAGGCATAACTTCGTGGTCACGAAGTTCGGCTGGGAGAAAAGCAGTCAGAAAATAGTTGTAGATGACCTCGAAGGACTCACGATCTGTGAGCAGGTAATCTTCTTTACATTCCGTCTTCGTTAACAAGCTATATTTCTCTGGTTTGTCATTCTGACATCGCTTGCACACCAGACAACCGAAAATCCTGCGAAACGTCTGATCAATATCAATGGTTTGACATTCATGACATTTAGGATTCCGTGCTGGATCCAAGTATATTGCTACATTTGCGTTAGAGAGGATGTGGACTTCAGCGTGTCATACAAGTGCTCACGTTCTTCCAGATTCTGCTTCGCTCTTTGCTTCTCTCGTTCTTTCTCCTTCCTTATCAGCTCTTCGTCAACCTCCTTTCCATCTTCGACTAGAAAGCCTCCTTTAGAGTTAACCATCTTGGATAAATCATAGTCAAAGTAGTTTCCGAGTCTCGAGTCTCTAGCCAGCGGCCGTGCCTTCTTAGATGGGCCAGGTGCAGTGGGGGATGTCGAGTTAGCAGCAGTGACGCCTATAGGCCGTTTGTTGTTGGAATTGAGCACAGAGGTAGACGTGGAAGCTTCCTGTTCTCGTTGTCGTTGGAGCGCTTTGGCTTTTAGACGATGCAGCTCGAATTGCTTGACTTGTTCAGGCGTTAACTGGAGATCTGCATTGTTGGGCCGAGTGGGAGGCGGAGTGGTGAATCGGTCTGCCATAAAGTATATAGTGGAGATGGGAGTAAAGGGGGAAAACCTAAATGGGCGCGACGCGTTTGTTCGACCATGATTCATCGGTTGCACGTGATTCAATACACCTCTCCCTCCAACCACAATGAGCGAATACTGGGTTTCTAAGAAGAAGTACTTCTGCAAATACTGCGATATTTATATTGCGGATGATGCACCTTCTCGCAGACAGCATGAGAATGGTCTCCGGCATCAAGGAAACAAAGATCGGTTCATTCGTGGACTGTACAAGACTGGCGAGAAGAAGAAGAAGGATGCTGAAGAGGAGAAGCGAGAGATGGCTCGCATAGAAATGGTACGTTTATTTCTACGGCTTATCAAGCTATTTATCTCATGATGTTTGGCTGTATAGGCTGCGCAAGCGGCATTTGCTCAGGATGTAGGCTCTGGACATGCGAAGCCGACACCACCGCCTGTTCCTTCTTCTTCCACTGCTTCCTCATCTTCTACCCGCAAACCTGCTGCGAAACCTTCCAATCCATATGCCAACTATTCCACAGCACAGTCCCTAGGCTATACAGACCCAGACGTCGAGCGTTTGGCGGCAGAAGCAGAACGACATCGAACACAGGGTGTTGCTGGAGACTGGCAGGTTGTCGAACAAGCACCAGCCGTATCTACTGAGGCAGAAGAGGATGAGACTGATGCGCAAGTGGGAGAGAAGAGGCCAGCCGCAGTAGAAGAGGATAGTCGGGCGTTCAAGATCCAGAAGCGGAAGCTTGCAGCAGGACTAGGACACATTTACGATCCCGGACCTATTCAAATCAAACTCAAGCCAAAACTGGAGATGTCTGAACAGGACGTCAAAGTGGAAGAGGCCTCCGCTTCGACATCTGTTCTTCCTGTGGCAAGCGAGGATAGCAAAATGGGTGACGGTGCACCAAAATGGACGTCTAGAAGCTGGAAGCAATCAAATAGAGTGGAGGAGCAAGAGCCTTTCATTCCAGAACCCGTTCCCCTCAAGTCAGAGCCGGAGGAAGACGTGAAGCCTATTGTTGATGCACATGCTGTATCACATTCCCCACCTCTAGAGGCCGCGAAACTAGAACCTCCACAAGAGGAGACTGCTCCTGCAGGGAACATGTTTCGCAAACGAAAACCAAAGGGACCTCCACCTGCTCGGCGAGCGATGGCATAATGACACGGACTGGATGATGAATGTCATGCGGCCACAAATGCAACTCAACCTACAACACGATTATCACAATGCATGTAGACTTTGTAATGGCCTCGGATTAAATGTCTGTATCTCATTTACGTCTCCACATCGTCTTACGTCTAGGAATGAAGAACTGCTCGCAATCGTTCAGGTAAAGAGGACAGCATGTCCGAGATACGTACAAGCCCATTCGAGAGTTTGAATTTGAGGTCCCGTTCGACGGGAAAAGGGGGGTCATTGACCACCGGCAAGTAAATATTTGGTGAATTCGGACCAAAGAAATATTATGCCGCAGGATGTAGGTATTCCTGTGGATTTGAAGATGAGCGACAAGTAGCGGTAAGTATTACAGAAATCCGCTTGGACACGGTCCTCGGTAATCACGAGCCCCGGTGCCGGAAATGCCTGTTTCCTCCTGCATATATCACCTTGGCTATGAAGCCTTCGAAACCGCCATCGCCTGTCACTCTGCGCCTCGCATTCGCTCCCTTTAACAATGGAAGATACAGTAACTCTGAACCAAATTGAATATGAGCACATCTCGACCAGTCTCGAGGTGGAGAAGCTCGAAGTGAATCTGTTCAGGTCGAAATCGCTGTGGCTCCCTATGCGAGGTCGTGGCGTATTTGGCGGGTTAGTGCTTCTAGAATGGGGCTACACTCTATTGCTAATAACCATCCTGCAGACAAGTCATAAGCCAGGCTCTTCTCTCTGCAACTGAATGCGTAGATCCCATATTTGGTTTACATGTACGTCCTAGTCCAACTCTTTGTATTTTTGCAAGAACCTCACGAAGCCTTTCTAGTCACTTCATGTGCGCGATTCTTTCCTTGCAAAACCAACCCTCCTGCTGATCTTCTCAGTGTTACTTCCTCACTAGCGCTTCCCCTTCCACCCCCATTGTCTACTTCGTCGAACTCCTTCGACAGGGCCGCTCTTACGCCACATTCTCTGTGAAAGCCGTGCAAAATGGCGCCAACATCTTCGTCCTGCTATGCTCTTTCCAGAAGCCCGAACCGTGGCAGCCTTCACATCAATGGGTTATGCCCAAAGTGCCCTTGCCAGAAGACTTGGAGCTTGAAGAGGAGACGTTCATGAAAGCTTATAGAGCAGCCAAACAGCCGACAGAAGCTACCGAGGTTCTCAAGGAATACGCACAGGTATGTTTTCACGATGACTATCTTGCAGAGCTAGCTAATAACAGGACATATAATTAGGAGCGTGCGCGGAGTCCAATCGCGGTCAAGACAGCACTCAGACATGACAGGTCTCCGGATGGTGTTATACGTTACATGTACTGGATGAAAGCCAGGACATTACCAGATGAGGGCTACGACGCGCCATTTCAGAAGGTATTTGAGCCACTCTGATAGCCTTTATTAACATGCACTGATTTGGATCCTGCCAGAGTATTTTGAGCTACATGTCCGACTTATATCTCATTGGAACTGCTGCAAGAGTAGCTGGCATGAAGTACGGAGTAAAGGGTCCTAATGGTCGGGGAATGATGGTGAATAGTCCTCCTAACAGCCCAAGTATCAGTCAAAGTCTGACCTTCGTTTTATTCTAGTCAACGATAGACCACAGTATTTCATTCTATAGGCAAGTCGCAATATCAAAACCTCCTTTTGTGCTTCTCCCTTACGCACGTCCTTCGCAGCGATGACTTTGACTGCTCAGAATGGCTCCTTTATGTGGTATGAAGATAGATTCCCCTAGCAAAATCTCAGTCTCATTCCTTTTCCAGATGAGTGCACCGAGGATGGGCTCAGGTCGTGCTGTCGCGCATGGCGAGTTCTACACGAGAGAAGGCAATCTGATTGCACTGACCACTCAAGAAGGCGTTGTTCGCGCCAATGTTCGAGCTCCAGATGACCCCAGAGCCAAACTTTGAGCACAGGCCCATTGAAGATGAATAATATAGACACCAATCGCTGAGCAAACCTAAGCTTCGTGTGTATACCTTACAGTTTACAATTAGTGACATGTGCATATGAGATTTTTTTGCATAGCTTCAAGCTGCCACTACATGGAGGCCTAAGAAAAGGGGGGTGGGAGAAAGAAAAATGAATGCAATGTGACAGCGTGCGGTATGGAGATACACGAGAAGGAGACTATGATTGGACTCCAGCCGGAAACAGGTCGATAGATTAGACAAGGCGGTCTACGACGAGACTAGCTTAGTTCTTTCTACGGTATGAGGATCCTGATGAATGACATTGTCAGACGAGATCGGTGATGGATGGAGGCATAGAACATACCCTCAGTCAATCTTGCCTTACCACCTGTGGGTTGGCAGAGAACAG
>Ga0247730_1000365_pt1 | contig 36491 bp, 44 predicted proteins | sample UWRJL073202C2_FD_180959 | JGI IMG/M metagenome (GOLD analysis project Ga0247730, IMG submission 180959) | Plant litter microbial communities from Arlington Agricultural Research Station in Wisconsin, United States - UWRJ-L073-202C-2 | ecosystem: Environmental > Terrestrial > Plant litter >... | reverse complement strand
CGGGCCTTCATGTTCCAGAGCTGCGTTAACTCGTAATCAGCACGAGATTAGCGAAAGGTTCGCCATATACGCACCGTGAGCCTCCTGAACTTCCCTCAACCCTTTCTGTAGTGCGGGACTATTCTCTAGTTTGAGTCCTTCTTCATACGCTGCCATAGCGTCTTCATATCTTCTGGCACCATGTAACGCAGCTCCCTTCCTGGCATACCCTTTTGACCAAGCCGGATTTACCGAGATACACTACAGAATGCATTGTGTCAGCAACTAAAACATAGTCGGATCTGCAAGGCCAGACGCACTTTCTCTGCATCTGCCAAGGCCTCAGCCCATTGTTTCTTCCCAGCATTTGCAGCACTGCGATTTGAGTAGAGTACGTGGTTGTTGGAGTCGATAGCAATGGCCTGTGAGAAGAGATCTATAGCTTTGTCATATTCCTTCGCTGAGAACGCTTTGTTTCCTTGATCCTTTAACGCTGTGGCCTGGATGGAGTTAGTACTGATTGTCGTTATGCCCTAGTTAATGAAACATACATCTGCCATTGTGCTTGTGGTGGTGGTAGGGATAGAGAAAGCTGGAAGAGGCGCCAAAGCTTTGCACCTGTCCAGATATATCCAGCTTGTACTTTCTCGAAGTTTCTCATTGCTCTGGATCGGCCCGGTCCATTTAGAGCTCATCAGTGACTGTCACAAGTCCAACGCATGTTCGAACTTACCACCATTCTCTGCCGACGAATATAGTTCAGGCGCTCGCGGCACCCGCTCCCGACACTAAGGGGCGGCAAATGACCTCAAATGACCAGTCTATTCATCGGAAGGCTCAGCGGAAAGTCTTGTTATATATCCGTCGCCAGCACTCCCAACAAGGGCCTACAGACAGAAATAATGCTGATCAGTCGACGCCCGCTCTCATGTTCATATGTCCCAACCGTCATCGTCAGGGACTATCATCTTTGGGAGACTAGACTCCACGAAGAATCACCGACTGAATCGATTCCGCATCTACGACTGCCGTTGTTCCCGTCAGCGTATGGTTTCAGGCATCACGCTTGCTAAGATCCCTACGAACTTTCATCAACTCCAAAAGGCCGGTATCGACGGGCAGCTCCCACTAGCAGAAAATCTTAATGTATTTAAAGGCGGCAAAAGAAGCTTGAGGTTCCCAGTACGCACTTCCCTGTCAGCATGGCTCGCTTCATCTTCCAGATTGCAGCTCTCCTGCCAGCACTCATCATGAGCGTACAGGCCAAGTCGATTGTCCGTCCATTTCTACCCATCTGAGACTATTCGCAACGCTAATTCTCGCGTCTTATAGTGCAAAACTATCGAAGCTGTCGCTCCTGGGCTTGTGACGTACCCAGGAAGTGCTGCTTACGAAACTGCACAAGTCGCTTACTACGCACAGCAGCAAATCGACCTGGAACCAGCATGTCGTGTCGGACCCAAGACCGCTGCGGATGTCGCTGCCATCCTCAAGGCAGCTGTAGACAACAAGATCCCATTCGCAGTTCACTCTGGAGGCCATTTGACGATGATAGGGGGATCTAACATCGCCGATGAAGGGTTCTCCATTGACCTTGGTGCCTTGAATAATTTCAAGATCGCAAAGGACGAGAAGTCTGTGACATTTGGAACAGGTCTTCGCTGGGGACAGATCTTCCCTCCACTTGCAGAAAAAGGACTGACTGCAGTCGGTGGACGTGACCCAGGCGTTGGTGTCGGTGGCTATTTGGCCGGTGGTAAGCTCATGAGCTTTGTCATGCGTGTTCAGTTCTCACGAATGTCAATCTTTTTTCAGGTGGTATCTCCCTCATGTCCTATCAGCATGGCTTGGGAGGCGACAATGTCATTGAGTACGAGGTGGCCCTAGCCTCGGGAAAGCTCGTGCGTGCCAACAAGAAGGAGAACTCCGATCTCTGGTGGGCACTCAAGACTGGTTCCACCAACTTCGGTATCATCACCTCTTACACCATCAATCTTTTCCCTGTCGGCAACTTCTGGGCTGGGCAGAGGTATTATAACTATTCGGATGTGGACCTCATCCTCAACACCTTCCCTGCCTTCGTTGATGCTTCCAATTACAACAAGACAGCAGGATTCACTCATTTGGTCCTCAGCGGCACTCGTGAAGTAAAAGGACTTCAGCTTGCGATGAGCTTCCAATCGGAGGTGGCAGAACCTCCTCTTTTCAAGATTCTCGAAGGGAAAGCAAAGCCTATCCAAGACAACATGACGCACACGGATGTTCTTGGTGCTTTGGAGCTCATTCGCGATCCGTCAAAAACTCGAACCATTGCCAGATCTCTGACGTTCGACAACACAGTGGAATCTTGTAAGCACTTTATTCCTGATCTGATAGCGAGCTTTTAGTCCTGATATGATACGTTCTCTTTTCCTTAGTATTACTGCACAGAGACCAATTCGAATGGTCTCTCAAGCACTTTGATTCGCTGTCGTCGATTTCTGGATGGACCTTCTTCACCGGTATGCAGCCGTTCCCCGCTGCCTACTTGCAGCATGAATCCCCTATTCATTCTCGTGGGACACATAACGCCCTATGTGAGCTACCATCCTATTTTGTTATTGTTGGTGTTCTTATCAGTGTCGTGCAGTAACTCTGACGAAAGTTCAATGGGATAATCCCGAAGACGACGACGCTGTTACACTTGCCATGGATCAGTGGCTCGACTACGTGACAAAGGAAGCCAAGAAACGAAAAGTCTTGAATCCCCTACTCTACCTCAACTACATAGGACAGTCGCAGACCAACGTTTACACAGAGAGTCTCACCCCTGCGGATTTGAAGAAGATAAAGCAGGTTCGGGACAAATACGATCCTAAGCGTGCTTTGGCCAAGCTGTGGCCTGGGGGCTTTAAGATCCCTGCTTAAGGGTATTGGATAATACGGTACCTTGGAGTCTGTATTTTTGGTGGATGGTTTCTGTATACTTTATTGCTATTTCGCGTGGATAATGTTTCTTGTGTAAAAATCTTGCTCTTTTCATGAACGAAGTCGTGCTTGTTCCTTAAAGGTTCCTTCAAGTGAACACTGCTAAGCCCAAGAACGAGGATATTTCCGACAAACCGAGTTCAGTGGTCGCACGCAAAATAAAAGGGGCTCAAGGTTCAATCATTGACCGGTATGCTGTATAGACATGACTACAGGACTACCGAACTTTGCGTTTCTTCGTTCGATGTTCCTTGCTTGGCGCGGCTCGGATAGCACCGAGGACGGACTGGTCAAGATCTACAGGTTGTGCCTCAATAACAGCGGGGATTAACGAGCTTTTCTTCATTTTCCCGCCGACTGCGCTGAAGAGTTCGTCGATTTCGTCTCCCACCCCTCCTCGTTTCCGCTTCTGTTTTTTAGGCACTTCAACTACAGGAAGAGGTGGTGGGGCTACTGCTGTTGCTTTCTGCAATTGACTTTGTTTTGATTGTTGTTCTTTCCATTCGTCGGGATTGCGTTGAAGGAGATACAGATTGAGTGACCGGCCAAAGAATTTCCCGTAGAACGATGCAGTAAGAGACTGTTCGTGTGGTATCATCGAGCGTGCAATCTTTTCCTATACCTCATTGTTCAGTATAATGCTTCTCGTGAGCAGAAGATATGACAAACCTTGAGATATGTATCGGCGAAAGCCCAGCATCTATCGCCCACTCTGCTTCCAATTTTGTCATCCACTAATGTGTGGAAATGTCCTATCAGGGAGAGGACAAATTGCCGCTTGGATTTAGAGGGAACGGTGTCCGATTCAAGGAGAACATCGATGACCCTTGACCCACTTGGGTCCTGGCAAAGCTTAATGCGTTCTTCAATAGACCGGGACATTAAGCTGAGATGACAATCAATTCAAAGACAACTGATGTTCCAAAAAGACAGTAAATCAGACATACCTAGATACGACGAGCTCGTTGTAAGGCGGTGGGAACCGCAGTAACGATTGCAAAATCAGACTTCCTTGGACCTCTGTTGGTCTTTGCGACGGCCAAGTATGGAATTCCTGGGAGTAGGACCATGAGTGATTTGTTCAGTCGAAAATAGTTCACTGAGCAAGTGACATACATCTACTGGCCTCAATTTCATAGCGCACTCCACTAGATTTTTTTGTTCTTCTGCAGAAGTCAAACGAAATGCGGAGCACACGGCCTGTGAAATTTGTTAGATGAAAACGACCCAACGGAAAGGGTGCTTTACCATGTTTGTTTCCTCATAAAGAGTATCGAGGGCGCCGACTCTACCAATAGCCGCTCGTAGTACGCCTATTCGTGCGGGAGCTACACAGACCGTGAGATAATACACATGATACCTAGAGAAGAAAATCTTACTAATTGCTTTGCTCAACATGGTCGTCAATTCTTCCAGTACATCCTTTAGTTGTTCGGCTGGAATCTTCTCCAATGCTTTGGACAAGACGAAATTTGCGATAGGATGACTAGCTAGCCGAGCTATCTTTCCCTTGAAATGGCTATCCCAAAGCAGAGCAAATGCAGGTTCTGGACAGTGCGAGAGTAACGATTCCATAATATGAGAAGATGTTTTGTCGCGCATGAGAGTGTGAAGAAACTCTGTTGACTGCTCGATGTCGGTAGGATCCAGCGTTCCGTGGCTCACTATCGGACGACATATTAATATCGTGTGTCATCAAACGACAGAAAATGCTCACAGGAAATGTTAATCACGCCAGCAGACATCGTGTCCAATAGTGATCCTTCTTGATTTGACATGTTTAGAGAGGCTTCAAGCTCCAGAAGAAGCTATATCGATGCTTGGTGAGTCAAGGTCGAATCGGAGAGGCTATTACACTCACATGTAAAGCGGGCGATCCTGCCTTGTCCGCTGCCAAAGCTCTCACTTCATTTTCCGACAACGTCTCTCGGAAATGTCCAACAAGTTTAGTTGAAAGATTTCCAAATTCTGGAGGGGTACGTCTCATTGTCTGCTTTGTCTTTCCCTTCTCTTGTTCGAAAATCGAAGTCATTTGGCCCTGGCGTGCCTTCCACGATGTGCTCTTTTTGGATCGCATAGTGCTTTGTGCTTTGATATCGTCCACTGGCGGAATCAGGGAAGGGGCTAGTAAACAAAGAAGAGCTCGTATTACATGGGAAGCAAATGGATGCAGAACGAGCTGGTTCATGAATGGGAACATTTCCTAGTTTGATATCAGCATTGCTGTCTCTAGCATAATGACCGGTATCATACCTCGTAGAGGTCAATTATAAGCTGGGACATTGTACGCAGCTCACCCGTACTTGCTGATTCTGGAATCGTCGGCATAATTCCTCGAACCTAGATTGCCTATAAGCGAACAGGTAGAAAGGTCTTCAACAAAGCACGAACCTCTCTCGAGATGGTATCTCCTGCTACATTTAACAGAGTTTGCAGAACATGGGATGAGAAACGGTTTTTAGAAATAACTTCCAGTCTGTCGAATATCTCGTGAGAAAGAGTAGCAATCAAAGGAGGCGGAACGTACGAGCCGGTAAGACTATCGAGGAACACTCTTCGAACAAAATCATCCATCGAGTAAGTCATTCGCTCGAGAACGACAGAGCAATCCGGATCCGTGGCCAGCTGCTTCTCTTTCCTGCCCATTTCTGTCATTGCAGCCATGAAGAACATCTGTCTCTCTGTGAGAAATGTAAGATATCCTGTCAAGCAACGGATGCTAGCCATAGCGCACCAGCATTGGGGTCTGTCTCTTCAGAAGTGGCAGTAGAATGAGTTTCTTGCCAGTCACGAATTTGTAGATCCACCGTCCTGAAATATGCCTTCACATCAGCATCGACAATACCGAAAGGCGCATCGTAATTGATGTCGTCCACAGGCGAGGCTGCAGGTTTGATCCAGGAGGGTCCAGCGGTATTCTTCTCCTCTGGGAGCTCAATAGCGTCGGGTTCAGCTTGCACTCTTCTCGTTTGCTCTTCCTGCTCAGCACCAGCCGGTTTTTTGGTCCTCTTGCCTCGTTTCCTGTTCTCTCGCGGCATGGTGGTGAAAGCAAAAAGTACTTTATGATCGGACTTCTGAATACGGCCAGTATCTTCAACACCTAACCCTAGCGAGATTCCCATTTTCCTTCCGTCCATCCACTATGCCTGCCATTCGAAAGAGTCGGTGCTGCTTATTTGATTGCATACTGAAACATAATCTGACATTTCTACAGAGACCAGCAACCGAGGGAGCACGCTAAAGCGTAAAAGTATACAGAACAAAGCAAGAGAGAGTCGCAAGAAACAAAAGAGGGACGCAAAAAAGAGTGTTCAATGGGTATCTAGTACGTCAACTGAATATTGCCACCTTTGGATGCGTGTTCATCTGTAAACTTTAGAGCACAAGAAGGATCCAGGAATTCCCAACGAATTTCCCTACAAAGATCAGATTCTTGCTGAAGTAGAGGAACAGAGGCGACAAGTGCGTTACAGTCGATGAAATTATATCAAGGAGTGTACTGACATAAACTTAGGCTGCAGAAGAGAAACAACGTAAAAAGACAGCGAAAAATGCTGCTCGTGGCCTGTCTCCTCCACCTGAAGCAGGTGCAGAGAAGGATGATGCTGACTTTGACGGTGTTGCTAGCATCAGTGCAAAAACTCTTGCAACAGCAAAGGCAACGAAGAAGTCAAAACCAACTCCCGTGGAGGATGACGAGGACGAGGATATGGAAATCCCTGCCCTTGTCAATCGGGACTTGACCAATATCAAAGCAGTACTGGATGCCTCAGATGTTATCATACAAGTTCTCGATGCTAGGGACCCTTTGTCTTTCCGAAGCACGCATTTGGAGGAATATGCTCCTTCATCCAAGCTTGTCTTTATTCTGAACAAAATTGGTTAGTCGTCTCCATATATTTCTTTCCAGGCTTTTCCCTCATCAGTAAACAGACCTTGCCCCTCGTGAAACGGTAGCATCTTGGGCAGCCGTCCTAAGGAAGGAGCATCCTACATTCTTATTTCGATCTGCTTCTGCGTTTCTGCCGTCACCCGCTCATTCGCCGATAACCACGAAGGGAAAGGGGAAGGCTTCCCTGGAGGATTCGCAAGGAGTCGATTCCGTGCTATCGTACCTTGGTCAACAGGCAAAGAGCTCAAAAAAGGAGACGCTAGTTGTGTCGGTCGTGGGCCTTACAAATGTATGCCACGCTTGCTTCTCGCAACGATGGAGCTGACTGGTTTCTCATAGACAGGCAAAAGTTCAATACTCAACTCCCTTACCAAAAGTAGTGCACTTACTGTGTACTCGTTATCTTCGTCCTCTCGAGGTCCGACAACGACGGCACTGCCCCAAGAGCTCACCATGGATATTGGTGGAAAGAATGTCAAGTTCATAGATTCTCCGGGATTGCTTTGGGAGAAGTCGGAGCTACATGAGCCAGACAATATCGCTGCTTTACGAGTTCGAGACATCCTCGTTCGGAATAAAGGCAGAGTCGACCGTCTCAAAGACCCCTCACTTCCTGGTCTGTTTTCTGATCTATCTCAGTTATAATATTACTCATTATTTGTCCAATAGTCGAGCATTTTGTATCTAGAGCGAACACGGAAGATTTGATGTTGCTTTACAAGCTACCGGCTTTCACTGACCATAACTCGGAGGCGTTCGTTGCTGGAGTGTCCCGGTCTCTTCAACTAGTTCGAAAGGTGCGGTGTACTCCTATCTAGCTAGTGCTCTCCGGCTGAGGGTTTTACTAGCGTGGCGAACTTGATACAGCAGGCGCATGCCGAGTGGTCCTGCGAGACTGGAGTATAGGGAAGATCAAATGGTATGCCTCGCCACCACAGGTGCTATCCGAGGATGCGTGGAGTTCGGATGATACAAACATCCTGACCGCTCTACCGACTAGGAAGGAGATGAGAAAAGCAGGAGGCGTCGTACGATTCACTGTTGGCTCTCCTGATCAGAGACGACTGGGATTGGAAGATCCCTACTCCAAAGCAGAGAATGAGATTGACGAAGACGAAGAAGACGAGATTGCGTTCGCAGCTGAGGACGACGTCGATATGGTATCCGATGCGGAGGATAGCGATGACGATGGTGTTGCTGAGGAAGAGGAGGAGGAGGAGGAGGAGGAAGAAGAAGAAGAGGTACCGGAACCCGCTGTGCAGCCAGAGTCTGGCCGACGGAAAAGAAAACGCGAAGCTGCTGCAGCTGCCCCCTCAGCTAAGCGTGTCGCATTCGCCTCTGCGCCAAAAGGCGCTTCAAAACCAGCGAAATCTCCAACGAAGTCCCCGAAGTCGATTATTAAGTCTGCGAAGGCCTTGAAGACCAGCACAGCCAAGCTGCCAAAAGCAGACGGATCAAAAACAAGTACGACTGCGAAAGCTGGGGGAACAGAGGCTTACGACTTTGGCAAGTTCTTCTAATGTCGTCTGTCGTATGTTATAGTATCTCTTTGTTTCTCACGTATGTCAATGTTCCGTTCCTTTGGCTCGTGATACCTCACCCCCTGTGGCTGACCACTGTAGTGTGAACTTCTTGCTTCTGTGACGCACATCGCCCTGTTACGTCGTTTCGTCTGTGTCTTATAAAGTGTCTATGATCTCCTGAGTCTCACTTTGTTTTCGCCGTCGTTTACGCGCATTGGTTATCCTAGTGAGCAGCCCAGTATCGAAAGAAGAATTGCTTCTAATTCCGCAGGTCTAGAGCACATGGACCCCTATTGCCTCACTAGCCCAGATGGTGCCTTCAAGTCCATTCCGAGCGAAATCAAAACGGCAATATTCTATCAGTGCTGGGAACCGCTCGCCGACATATCACTAGTACACAGAGCGCTCGCTGTTATTCAATCCGTTTCGAGGGACTGGAGGCGAATTGCCTTGGGTTCCCCAGTCCTCTGGGCCGAATTTACAGTGTTCCCCTTCGGTCCTGATAAGACTCAATCTGCTGAGCCAAATTTGGTGGCAATGCTGCAGCGCAGCCTTGCACGATCCAGGTCCTGTCCGCTTCATTTCGAAGTCATTTTCAAATCTCGCTCGGCGCACGCAGATCTAGTTTCTGTATATGCAGCGCTCGACCTTCTTTCATCGCATGTGGAGCGGTGGGAGTATGTTCATCTCGAGATTGATACAGACTCTTGCAGTCGCCTTTTCCGGGACAACGCTATAGACCGTGCAACAGCGCTACGCGAGTTCACCATGAGCCTTGACACACTTTGCAGGCGGGAAAGCCCAGCTCTGGTGCTTTTTAATCCTTTCATTCCGTGGGGAAGATTGACAGGACTACGTGCCACGTATTCTGTGAGCATCCAGTCAACGATACGCATTCTGTGGCAGTGTCCACAGCTGCGGTGGTTGGAAATAGCAGTCCATTTGACTCCAGCGGACCCCACATTAATTATTCCACTCCCTATTGGGCATTCGCTTCGAGTACTATCCCTCATGATCTCCGCAGGCCCCAGTTCCGCCGCGACAGCTAGCCTGGATTTTACTTGGTTCCTTTCTCAATTAGAAATTTGCAGTCTCGCACTAGAGAGATTGACAATGTCATGGCCGGAATGGAATGGAGACTCGCCTCGAAGCATGCAATTTTTACATTCTCAGAGGAAGACCCTCCTTTCCCTCGAGATGTTCGGCTTCGATATCGATGAACAGATGGTAGAATGTCTTCGTGCTCTACCTAAACTACACAATCTTCGAATTTCGCCTCCCATAACAGGATCATCATTCAACAAGCCTCTCTTCCATTTGCTTCGGTCCAAAGAATGTTCACTCAAACTCAAACATTTAGAAATTCGAGGTTGTCTACCAACATATAATGCTCAGGATATTTTGGAATTTTTGCAGGAAATGAGCGTGCGGCCAGGGGTGGTTGAGAAATTCGTATTTAGGACAATCAAGCTTCACTCGGTGGAGGGTATCGAGTTGTCTGGTTGTGAGCCATATTTGTCAGTCTGGAGGGAAAGAGGGCTTCTGGTCGATTTGAGGGCACACGGCTGGACAGAAGAGAGCTCGTATCGATATTCCAATATAGCCAACTGATTGTACGGTCGACATGAGGCAGAGTCCCCCACAGGCCACCGCAGGCCGTGTCGCTCAAATGCACTGTCGGAACGCCGGTTTATGCACCGCAGACCCCACAAGGCTGATGAACTTTGATGCTGACGCCACTAATCATGGATCGCCTATACCTAATACCTAATAGTTCGAAATAATAGACATTGACATGCACAATTGACAATTTTCCCACGCTGGCGTTCAGCAATCATCCTATTCGAAAGCCACCGATCCCTCTTCGTGAACTTGCTTTACTGCTTGGGGCCGCCTGGCGATACCAAAGCTCCGCTGTTAGATACGAAGCGCAAGCCTTGTTTTGTGCCAGTTCATTGGCTGCGGCAGAAGTATGAACATGTCCTGCCGATTACCGATTTCATTCATTTTCGAGCATCCCGGTGCTTCCAATCTGCTACTTGGAGAAATCAATATATTCAATCTTGAATGGGGCCTCTTCTCTCTAGTCTCTTTCTATTTCTTTAAGACACTCGCCTTGCTCGAAGTGTCGGACTGAAGGGACTTCGCGTGAAGAAGTCAGGGGGCTCAGTGCTTATATACCAGTGATCTAGAACGTCGGATCCTTCAAGCCATCGCTTCCTTCCTTTCACCTTTCACCTCTGTGAGTGCCAGCTATTGCTTTCGTTTGCTAGGCGTTTCTAACAACTCTCGACAGCTAACCTTCCTCTCTTTCACAATGGACAGACGGGCATCGTACATGTCGAATACGACTTTACCATCCTTCCTTTCAAGTGCCACACCTTCATTATCCCCTCCCACCCTCTATTCGGGCTCGAATGCTTCAGTCGGCTCTATCTCTTCCAATGAGTCTGATATTTCCTTCGACATTATCGCAGAGTTTCCCCTCATCTCATTGGCCTGTGGGCTCCCCATGCCACCAAGCCAACCGACCACGCCCACAGTAAAAGTCGACTCATCGCTCAAGCCTCCGCCTATCCCCATGCGCAGTAAAGCTCGCCCTAAACCGCGGCCCGTGTCTATGATGGAATCCTCCAAACCGTCGAGATACAGAGAATCTACCGACTTCACGGATCTCTTCACACGGCCACGTACCAGGGCGGGCGACCATTCCCGCGACTCTAGCTTTCTGTCCATGAGTTCTGAGCACAGCGCAGACAAGCACAGCACAGACAACCACACTCCTTCCATCGACCACCTACAGCCAGAATCCATTCTCCGCTCCTCCACCTCATCTCCTCATCTGAACGCCGGGTTCTCTGCTTCTAGCAAGCCTCGTGCCAAAAGCCCGCCCAAACATCTACGCTTTGCAGACGAGCACTCGCCGGTCACCTACAAATTAACATCCAAGACGATTCCTACCTTGACAGTAGAGCCTCCGAGTCCGCCGGCCTGGTTTGACCTACCCTCATTCGTTCCATTCTCCCCGCCACCTCGCAAAGAAGCTCCCGTCAAGCGTCTCTGGAGGACACTGTCTTCTGTCGGCAAGAAGACTCAAAACTCTGGTTTTTGAGTGCAGTGCACTCTTCTCCAAATGCAACATAAGGTTGTAATACACTCATGTTAGAAATGGGGTTAATGGGGTTTATTGGTAAATAGTCATCAGCATCGAACAAGTAATAATTGTATAGCAGCATTTTCATATTGGACATAGATTTTGAAGAACACTGGTTGATTTTCCGGGAAATTCGGAGTGGCTTGAGTAGAGGGTTCTGCAATGTCCTCTACATCACACCGACCCTGCATTCGATTCTACCTTCCATGCAATGTCACTGTATTCGATTACATCCATCACGATGAACTATCACATATCCCTCGAGTGACAGATAAGCAGCCACTTCGGATATAGACCTGGATTGTGTTTATTGCGCGCTTGACATACATCGTGTATTATATGCATGCTCAGTTGGGATGCTAATTGTGCAGACTTCGTAGGAACATATGCTCAGATGTAGCTTGAAGAGGTGACTTTACCAGCTCATATCACAAGTGCGACCGTGAATTGGATAAAGCCGTCCATGCACCACGCCGAGATCTCGATATGTGAGAGTCCAACCATTCGCCCGGTTGTTCTTTTTCGGACCTTCAAGTAAGAAAATGCTTCGAAAGGGAACTGACCATGAAAAGCTACAATTTCTATTACTTCAATGAGAACAGTACAACTACAGCGACGATAACTACAACAAGGACCGGAACCAAACAAGAAACCTTCCCAACAGACGAGCAAATATGCACACCATTAACGCAACGCAACAAGTACACGGAAAGAAAAGAACGGGCAAGTCGATAAACCCCTAGTATTGCGCGTAAAAGCACCGCTCCACAGAGTCAGGATGATTTCCCCACTTTATGCAGATCAGAAAATGTTACTGGAGAGAAGAAGCAAAGGAGACAAACCCAGTTCGGCATCACCGTCGTTTTCGCAGCTGAAAACGCGATGAAAAGAAGAAGCATGTTGAAGTTGAAGCCAGTATCAGCCGCTGCTCCAACCAGGTAGGCGTACTTCTTCCAGAACTCGTATCTATCTGTTAACGACAGTTTGTCAGCTACGTAAAGCAATAAAAGAGAGAGAAAGGACGTACACTTCTTGAAGTACACATGGTTAAGGGAGCCGAGGATGAACCAAGTAAACCAGTAGTTAGAGATATTTCCATAGCTGGAATTAAAATGTCAGTATACAGACGATCCCAGTGAAACGAGACAGGAACGCACAAGTCTTCGAGAGTACCGCCGAACATAGGTACGCTGACTTTGTCGAAACCCCACTTGGGTCGGAGCCAGTGGAGTCCTCTGAGAATGAAAGGTGCAAGACCACCAACTGCGAACCCGTACAGCATGGGAGAGTACATCGCATCGGCAAACAATCTCTTGGGTCCGATGAGAGCGAAGCTGATACCCTGATTGTTCAACGAAATGACAGTCTGTCCAGTCCACTGGTTGTTGGGATCGTCGAGTTCGCCAGTGAGAATGGCTCCTTTCGTATTGCAAACCCACAGAATGGTGGCGTAGTTGACGGGAACGCCAATGAGGATACCCCAGACCTGGGCAATGAGAGTGGCACGTGGGGGTACATGGAAGTAATGGCCGAGTTTCATGTCACTCAGCATGGCCTGTGCTTCGTACCAGCACTGGCCAGAGATGGTTCGGTAACTGAGGGAACCGACGGGGTGGCGAGATCCACCAGCATCAATGGCGTAACCGTAGAAGAGCTCGTTGAAGTATCCAACTTGCATCTGGTAGCCAGAGACAGCATAGATGTATCTATATTTGCAAGAGGAAATCAGCTGTTTTTCTAATGATGCGAGCGCTACTACATACCCCATAGGAATGACAATGATGAAACCGATAGCAAGACCAATGAACAGCATGTAAATAGGCATGTACAACTTTCCACTTGCTGTCAGGGCTATAAGAATGGCCAACGAAGGCCTGGAAGCCGATTGACGTTAGATCTGAAGCTCGCCAGAAATCAGATAAGATAACGTACACGAAGAGCGCCAAGTTCCACCACAAAGGAATGGAAGGATATTTGCGAATCATCTGGGTGAGCTTGTCCTTAGGCTCTGTATCCCCACTTCTTCTACTTCTCCACTGTTCCCTGAATGTCCTATAAATGTAGGGGCCTTGGAAGAGAGCGCAGGAAACAAAGGCCCCGACATAAGCGACGTAGGAGAAGAAGTAGTTCCATCGAAGCTGAGCAGACATTCTGGGAGGACCAATTTCGGCAAATAAGGTCTCGTTCAGCCCATAGTTCTCTGTCATGAGCGAAGCAGTAGGATACTAGAGAAGTCCATTTCATCAGCCTCACCAGGCCCTCTATGCAAGTAATCATATGCACTTACCTTAGTTCCCTCCTTTGTGTACAAGGACTGGCTCTGAATAGGATACAGGTCGGATTGCCAGATACCATTGAGGTGCGCGATGGGAATCAAGAGCCAAGCTGCGACGATGTAAGCAGCAAAGATGTTGAGTTGCGCCCAGTAAGGGTAGTAGATCATCGTGGAGCCAATGTTAGACCAGTCCAGAGTGAAGTTGAGCACGCCAGCACCGCCTAAACCAGATCCGATGAACTGGACCTTGGGATCTTTGGAGAACCAGCACAGGAGGGCCAGAGAGGAAGTGAACGGGAATGCGTACTACCAAATGATGTTAGTTTTTGTGATAGGATAATAGAAGAAAGTGGCAAACCTCGGGCAAGAACTGCCAGCAGAACACGATAAGGATACCGTACCAGAAGACGCGCATCTGTAAGATAGCCGTCTTCGAGTGCTCGATCACAGACCCACGCATGGCGGTGAAGACGGCAGCTTGCTGAAGCGCTAGAATTAACTACATTTAGTTCGACATTCGGAGACGAGTTGGTATCATGAGACGTACTCAGTGGGAAGAGGGTCGAAGGGTTCTCGATCAGAACCCGTTTGGCCAAAGATGCGTAGGAGAACCCGACGAAGACAGCCGACCACATGAACAAGATAGCCAGCCATCCGTTCATCGCTGACAAGTTCTAGTCAGTGCATGCTATCAGATGCGCTGTATTTCCGACTCACGTTCGTTGTAGAAGACCTGCAGCGGTGCAAGAACGTAATCACCCAAGTTGTTCGTGGCACCGGTGTTGGCTCTGGACGCAGTGCGTTAGGTCAGAATATCGTTGAACAAAAGTGTATCTGACTTACGCCATGACGATAGCGACGTGCTCCTTGATAGTGAAGGGGCCGGGGTTCAACTCGAATTTGAATCGACCGAAACCAATCTTCTTTTCGGGCAACGTCGCAGCAAAGAAACGACCGACGTAGAGAGAGGCGATCTGGACGAAGTACGCTAGAGGGGTTGGTTAGCTTTCCACGCATGCCTAACTGAGAGTGGCGCCAACCGGAGTAGGGAATATAGGTCGTTCGGAAGAAACCCATTTGCGTCAGCCATCTGCACATCGTTTGTTAGGAAGGAGTCGACAAACGCTGGTAGTCGGCATGATTGAAGCACGTACGCTCCGAGTGCCACAAAGATAGCGGAGATGAAGTAGAACCGCCAAGTGAGGACAGGCATATCCACATCATCTTCGAAGGTACAAATCTCTCGAACAATCTGGGGAAGAGCAGCGTAGAGCGGATCTTTATCGTCTCCCTTTACGTCCAGAATGTCGTCGCCGTGGTCGTAGGACTCTGAGCCTTCCTCAGCGACCTTGACATCCGAGATGCTTTTCTTCTCATCGTACAGCAAGTCTGTGCGATTCTTAGGCTCTTTTGTGCCCTGATAAGGCAGGAACTCTGAGTCCATGTCAGCCATGCTACTGGTCTGGCGGGGCTAGGAGAGGGCGAAAGAGGGGGGTCGAGAAGAAGCGATCCTGGGAATCCCAAGGAAGGAGGGGCGCAGGAATATATAGCCTGAAGCATAGCAGGGAGCATAGATAGGCTATAGGACCATGATAAGACGCAATCGCACGCTCAGGAGTACTCGTGGAGTCTTCTTTTTGCCAGGTCCGTGTAGACGGTGAAATTGGTCTTGAAATGGAAATCAATGGATCTATCTGCAAGTGAAAATTAATCTTGACCAGCGTATATCCGCTCTGTGTGTTATTCCCCTCCAGGACCACATGGTGCATATCTATGGGAAAGGACAAGATAGCTCTCCTGAGCTCCATCATGGCTGGGTTTAGACTCGGAACATCCGAGACATCCGCTACTCATAGCCTCAAGGAACAGAGCAGATAAGTGCAGCCAGACAATCCGTGAGCTGCAGCAAAGACAAAGGCTGAAGCCAGACTTAAGCTAGAGCCCTGGATGAAAGGTCCCACCGTGATGGAGGAGGGTAAAGTCAACAAAGAACACACGTGGTCAAGATCAAGCCACAACTTGAAGTTCAATTTCGTTTGCTGCTTCTTACCGGCAACCGCAACAGGATGGCGGAATTGCACGCATGAAAGTCTATCGAAGCCCTTTCTACATCTGCCTACAACGTCGAACAATACCATGCGATAATCAAAATGGGTCGCACGACCACTCGACCTCGACACGTCTGCGGTTATCGATACGTTTTTGTGGCTCTTGGATAGATGACTGTAAGATAGCTCTACAATACAGCATCTCTGGTGTTTATCTATCCTATCAGGTCGTTCGTGATTCTAGCTCTCTTCCCTTTGGTGGCGTCGATTCCATCTGGCGGTAGCTAAAGGCTGGTTGTCACATCACGATGCTAGTATCTATCCCACCTGGTTCCATATTCTTGGCGTACCCATTGGACCCTCTAGAAAAATGGCGAAGGCCTAGGCTGTGAAAAGTACTCCTTCTCTCCATGTCCAATGGCCAAGCCCGTTAAAAAGTTCGTTCAATACTGTATTTATCAGAAGAAGCGTAAGTATGTAGATTGCTGAACACAATCTCTTGACAGATGCATTTGCACCTGGCTACGTTGAATACTGATTGCTTTCAAGTACCGCGCCGTGACCATAGTCTGAGCTCTTTCCCGGCTTTTCTAGGAGCCGAGGTTTTTGCCACTGATAGCTCCCAGCGTCCCACTGTGTTGAACTCGCCATTCCTCGTGACTGTATCTTTCCTGGGTCCTCTTGTCTTCTATGACGATCGGCAATGGTGAGATATCATGGCGGCTCTCCTCTAAATAAAGCGCATCCTATCCTTGCCGACTCCAGACCCTCCCCAAGGGCACTTCGGGGAAAAGCGAAGTAACGGGGGTAATCTCGTATGGCGCCTAATACGATAGCGCCAGCGTGGATTGGATCCTCCCGGTAATTTTAGAGATGATTCCATCCAGCTTTCGTCATTTCCCGGCCAGTCATCGCAGCATGAATACGAACGGCAGAGCTCTTACCCTCAAGGCTCGCCCAAAATGTCCCCACAGGACCGAACGGGTTATTGGAAGCTAGCATTTACCGTATCCCAAGCTCCATTCATGTCATTGTTCGAATTCGACCGTAGGCTTGCCACCGAGAGCCTCTACTGTATCGAGCTCGCTATTCCTCGTGACTGTATCATCCCTGGGTCCTCCGCAGTCCATGGCGACCAGTAGCACTGATGAAAAATCAATACGGCTTTCCTCTCAATAGAATGAACCCTTCAATCCCAGCTGGTATTAGACTCTCACTCGTGCTGGGAGAAGCACACTAATAGAGGCCTACTCACATGGCCCCTACTACGATAACCACATCTATCTCTGTCCATTGCCTGATCAGTGGTCCTGGTATGAATATGAGCGGATAACTATCCTTTGAGCATTTCTCGTACAGCGCGATGCTCCCACGCCCAAGAACTTGGTGTCACCCAAGACCAAACGCGTTAACGGAGGTAGGCAATCATCACATTCCGAGCTTTATGCATGTCCTCGTTCAACTTCGACTTGGTGCTTGTTTTCCGGGCTATCAGGGTAGCAATGGCATCTTCATAGAGGGATGGCAAGTTGATGAAAAGCTGGTAACTGTGTGTGGAATGTGCTGACACCTTACATGCAGCTTTTGGGAGGTGGTTGAACCTTGACTCGCTGTGAAATAGTCCGACCACGAGCCTAAACCGATCGTTTGTTGCAGTGAGTCTTCCAATGTTGTTTGAGTGTCCTATTGAAGTGTTTTGGTTTATTTAGGTCCTGTATGAAGATTGAGTCGCGTAGATACGAGTTACGGTTAGACCGAGTTACGAGTAGATAGTGGTTGAATAGATGTGATTGACTGAGCGAGTGTCAACGAGTGAGGGAGTGAAGAATGAGATAAAGATTCATAGTAAGTAAGGAAGTCTTAAATACTGTAGAGGGTATAATAAGTACAATACTGAGATACAAAGAGACAATGGTAAGTACATGTGAAAGAGAAAGATAATAGGTACGGGTATAGTAGGTAACCGAGCGGTAAGTAGAATAATCTAACTGATTGTGCGGAAGACAATGCCACAGTTCCAACTGCGCCTAAACGTCGTTTTTGGTGTGACAGTGGCCTGTGTCCTCAAGCTGCACGTTACCTGAGGGGCCCACGACTTTCTACACCCCATTGCTGCACTTAGATTGCGACGCTGTATCCAAAACAACTCCTGGTCCAAGGGTAGGAGTGAATGAATACGATCCATGAGCCGTTTCTTCATGCAATGCAGCCCTTATACGTTTGACTCACCATCCCTTCCGTATTATGGTGGCTAGTATCAACCAACCATAGGCGCTTGGGATACTGCTTTTTCTGTCTCCCGATGCCATTTATGTGGAGAAATAGCTCAAGCTGTCAGCTCCATCTGTGTTATGCTGGCCAGTCCGCATGTCTCGCGCTTAAAAGAGTAAGCATAACACGAAGGCTGATGCTGATAAATGTGCTGATGAGGTGAACAACATGCCTTTGGCACCCACATTCCCTTTTGTTGCCCTGCTACGTGCTGTGATAATTCTATGCACAAGCGTATATTTGGCACATTGGTATAACGCTCTCCGGTTTCATGTATCGTTGCCGCGGTAGCGGCTATTCCCAGCATTCCCAACGTGTCAACCTCTCAACGATGTAGTGGTAGTCATTTGGCTGCTTCCGAGGCTCGCACTACTTAGGTAGTCATAGCAGTTGCAAACTTTCAAGTCGAAATGAATGGCACTCTTTAAGTAGCGTTTCCGCTCAGAGTGCAGAAGGCAGTGACTGGAGTACAGGCGCAGTACCGCGGCGCCGGGACAGGGCTGTTGCCGCTTGTGGTCCAGGGGGACGAAAATTGCTAGCTCAGAACACCATAGGTTGTCCATAATTTATACCTATGCCTCGCCTGTGCAGACAGCGCATCTTCTGCGAGAACTTCTAGGTAGCTTTACAAGTTGGCCTTGAACACCATAAATCACTAGTCAATAAGATCAATCGCCGACTAATTCAGTCAAACGGTAAGGCTGTGCCCAGCGCTTTTTGGCTATGTGCCCTTTATGACTTCCTTGTCGTTGAACTCTTACCTATAAATACAAAGACTCAGCGTGTCTCCTCGTCACATCCCCTCTCAACACACATTCGCCACTCATTGCAATGGCAACGCTTAGGACTTCGCCGCCACAACCTGCAGATATCATTACCTACCGCCTTGGTGATGAACTTGTATATGTGAAGCCAGCTAGCACATTCCAGGTGAGTTTTCTGTCTTCGAATCGATGTATACAACATGGATCCTGATAAGTCCTCAAAAAATAGGAAGCAGTCGAGGTGGCACAGAAAGAGTTCCCAGTTCTGCAGACAGTCTCGAGCTCTAATATCACTTTCACCATCACTGCCAGTATGGGCGGACATAAACATACTGTACGCATTTCGGAGAGCGCCTGGTCTCCCACCATAGCTCGCGTTTTACGAGGAGAAGTGATCGACATTGTCGTAGGTGGTGATTCCGAAAAGCTAGGGATACTACCGATGACAAGTCATCGCAGAATCAGCGATGCGGCAGCAGATCCTCCGCCACGCTATCTTGTTGTGCCAGGGCATGAGCCTGAGAGGAGTCGCCATGTCAGAGTGACGAAGTCGAATCCTAACTCGAGGAGAAGCAGTCCTAGCCCTTCGCGGATCGCGCAGCTGTTTGGAAAATAGAGCATCGATATTGGGACTTCGGTAGTCATATTATAATACTATACCCTGGAGGGCATTGCTTTTCTTACATATGAATCAAATAATACACTTGGTCAGGATGAGTCTCTATTCTACGGGGATGCCCAGGACCAATCGAGATAACCTGAACTTTTCAAATGCTCTATTGCTGCCTCCTCCTCTTCCACACTGTTCTTCCTCACCTGCCCCGTCTGCTTGACTTCTCGCCATTTCTCCACACACTCGTGTATTTCGTGCAGGCTACTGAAACCAACGACTAGAGGCATGTCTTCTTCAACTGCTTTTCTGACACCATATTCCAGTGCCAGGTGCGGCAACCCTTTGAGGGTTTTCACGGCGGCTTTTAGTTCTGGGGTTGCTGGATGCCATGGAGGAGGATTCCCTCCTGTCAGGAGCCCCATGCTAAACGGCGAGGCAGTCAACAGTTGACGTACGTTGGCACGGTCGCGGAAGTCAAGAGCGAAGGCAGCGAATGTAGAGTTCTGCAGCGAGAGATGTCCATACGACATCACAAAATCCGCAGGTTGGTATGGTGACGTGTGCCGAATAAGAATCGCCAAGCGCAGCAGTGTTGGAAGTGGAAAACCTATTACACCATGTTCAACTCAGGAACTGGATTCAAATGCGAGAAAACTTGCCTGTGATCCCAATATTCCTGACGAGACCTTCCTCCTTCAGCTTTCGCAACTCAGAGAATGCAGCTAAGACTTGACGGTCCCCTTCTCCGCGTACAGTAGCCTCATCGCCACGAGCCAAACCATATTGTTCTGCCTCATCCGTCAATGCGCTGAGATGCTGTCCGTCTTTCCGAGGCATATATGCATCAGCCACGAATTCAGTGTCATGCAGATACACAGTGTCCAAATAGGGCGTTTGCAGACGTTTCAAGCTTTTCTCAACACTGGCCCGGATAGCGACAGGAGAATAGTCGAACGAATTCGGGCCGTTTCGCCCGCACTTGGTCATCTGAAGCTGAATGAGACCAGAAAATCTGAAGGTATCCAACAGTAGCCATACCAAAAGATAGGAAGACCGAGGAAATTCGTCTCGGATGAGTTGCAGTGCATTGCCTAGCACAATCTCGGAAGGGCCATAGTAGATGGACGTGTCGAACGCCTTAATTCCGTACCTTCGCATGCGATTAAATCAGGAGGAAAGAATAGGAATCCATTGTGATGCAAACCTCAGGGCCAGACGAATGAGCCGAACAGGCCCAGAACTGCTCAGGGTGTTGTCAGTCAGATACTGATTTGAAAACTGCCCAGCGCCTAGAATGAGAGCAGGGAGCGATGATGGGCCAGACGTGGTCTTTGGAGTTGTTGTTAGCGACAGACCCGTTCCACGGCGATTTACATACGACAGTGGGACCAGCAACGGGCTTGTCTTCTTCCTCTTCCGGAATTAAGTCTTTTGTCAAGGCAAGTGAAATGGTCGCCATGATGACAGGGAGAGAAGCACAGGATGTGAGAGTTCAAGACAAGTTGGAAGAGCGGACCAGAGATCGATTTCATGCGGACAAGGTGGCTGTGCTCCCCTAGGTAGCTTAAGAATGGATGGATGCAAATGTGTGAATGGATATCTATCTTGGATTTTAGACAAGAACTATGCGGGATAAAGACTGTACTGTGAGGGAATCTATAGTCTTTCACGGCTCCATCTGTAAATTGAGAATGAATGTTAGTAGTATAGAGAGAATATAGCGCAGTCTGAAAAGCACGCACTTGCCGTCTTCGAACTTCTGGTTGACAGACATCATCTTGGTGTTCTGGCCAGGCTTGACATCATTCCAAGGAGTCGAGTTGTCCTTTGTCCAGATAACTGAACGAGAGTCAGCATGTCATACTGTTCAAAGTGATTGGGAATACGCACCGGTAGGGCCACGAGCGAGACGGGTGAGATACCATCCTGCACCTCCGACGACTCCTCCGATAATAACATACCTAAGGAAGATAAGCCAGGGTTACAAGCGAATGAGCAAGGTGTCAACTTACATTGGGATAGCCTGCAAGAATGGAGGTTACTTTCATCTCTAAACACTGCTAGAGACTGGTATTTCACGCACCTCAACGGCGTACCAGTTCTTCTTGAAGGCTTGTAGGAGTGACATGACTGTGGTGAACGATGAGGAGAGAGCTCGGAGGCAACGTCCGAATGAGGGTCGGTTAAATTCCCACGGGTCGGTTACACCCGGAATTCCTGTTATCTTGTCGGTTTGCTAGTCGTTAATTATCAAAATTGCGATGTTCAATCTGAGTTTCTAATTCAATTCTGTTCATGGTTATAGGATGTCTCTGTAAAATAACTGCAATAACTGCACCGATAATGGTGCCAGAAAATTGCATTGTTTGTGACTGTTTTTGCCAATGGCACGCGCCGATCACGCAAGTTGGAATCGCTGGCTTTGGGCTCTTCCTGGCCTCTGCCATCACAGTCCCTCCTACAATCCATTACACCTCGCCCTCCTAGCCTTGTGCTGAGTTGGCAATTCCTCTCATTTATACCCACTCACATTCCTTCTCCCATTCCCTTACCGACTGCAACTTTAAAGCCCCGCAAATTACCAATAAGTTGTAACTTCAATGGATTCCGCAATGACTGTCGATGCACCTTTTAAAGCCGATGCCACAGAGCAGCTTCGTGTACGTCCCGAACCTGCTATAATACTGCTAGCAGAGTCTTATCTTACGTTTGTTTTCCAGTTTGAATCATTTAAACTGGGTTGGGCGGATGGCGCCCCTGGTCTCCCACGCTCACGACCTCAATCCCAGCGCCGCTCTCACTCCAGAAGTGGCTCCGTGTCCTCATCCATCACCTCTCTTTCCATGCCTGCCCCTAGCAGCTCTCAAGATTTTGCAAGTTTGCCCTCAACTAGCTCATTGTCAAGCAAGCGAAATTCTCACCACCGCCGTCGCTCGTCTGTCTCTACTCGCCACGAATCCGCTGAGATCATGGGCGTACAGATTCCTGAGCTTCCTGGCATTTCACTAGCTGAGGAGCAAGGCGACAAGGACAGTTCTCGTCGACATGCGCTGTGGGCTTTGGAGGGAAAACAGGAGGCTTCGGTTGAAATTCCGTCGACTCCGGATATGGAGAAGATGATGCTCAGCTTTCGTGAGTTTGAATCTGCTCATCATTCCCATCATGGTCCCTAATTGATTTGTATGCAGCTTCTAAGCCTTCGTTCCCTCCTGGCTCGGCATTCGGCTCAGCCGGTCTCAGCAGCATGATCTCGAACAAGCGCGATTCGTTCAAACTGGCACCCAAAGACCAACTTCACACTTTGGTTGAAGAAGAGGAGGAAGAGGAAGAGACGTCGACACCACACAAGACTGCCGCTGCCCCTCCCCCCACTCCGATTACTCCTACTTCGCCTGTCCATGTATTCCAGCCGACCAGCTCTGCGCGCTCCAGGCTGAGCTTGAGGCCGCTGTCTCTAACTCCCGAAAGCGTTGGCAGCCTTACACATGGCCTGCCCACACCAGGTTGCACACCTAAACACTCTTTGAAGGACCTCACTTTGAGACCTTCTCCGCCCATGAGATACGAGGAAGAACAACACTTCACGAACTTTAATGGTAATGATAATTCTTTACGCCAAACTCTTCACAAGGAGCCCTCTCCAACGCCCCGCCGTCCACCTCTTGAACTCAAGATCTTATCTTCCCCATCAGTTATGGATGATAAGCCGGTATCCAAGCGCAGCAGCATCTCGTATCGACGCTCCTCAACCGGCTTGCCTACTCCCGACATGACTCCGACGTACGCAGATTGGAGGCACTCAACATCTGGCAGTACCAGCAGTAGTGCTGCTGGTAGTATCTCCAGCATTCCCGATGCTCCTCTTAGTGGTGTTGACGACGGCGATTTCTTTGCCAATGGCGGCAGTCGTCGTATGAGCGCCAGCGAACAACATTTTCTGTGGAAATCGCATAACGCGCTTCTGGCTCGCATTCAAGACCTTGAGCGAACGCTTGTTGTCAGCCGCAGAGAGAGTCTGATGTCTAGCGTGTCATCTGAAGCAATGGACGACGTAAGCAGACAGGTTAACGACCTCACAGCTGAGCGTGATGAGCTCAAACGAGACGTTGATGGCTGGCGGGTGCGATGTGGTGATCTAGAGAAGCAGATCGGTATGGTTGCTAGGAGGATAGATGAAGAACGGAAAGAGGCATGGGTGGCACTCGAGCGAGCTGTAGCTGTGCAAGCGGAGAAATCCTTTCTGGAGCGTCAACTCGGCGAGAAAGAGATTTTGGTCGACAATCTCAAACACATCGTCGAAGAACTCGAAGCCAAGGTCGCGGCCTCACAGACTGAGCGAAGCTTCGCTGCCGAAGACAATGTTCGACTCCAACAGCGCAATCAAGACCTTGAAGTCGAGCTTGAGATCATGCGCTCTAAAGTCGTAGTAGATGATCATGTCTCCACTCCAACCGCCACCTTCTTCCAACCCAGTGTCTCCGCGCACAGCTCAGTTGACGCATTGCTGGATACCCCGAGTTCTGCCACCGATGTCGATTTTGATCCATTCGAAGAAGAGCACGTTCAGCTCGATTTCGCTGTGAGCGCAGCTGAGGAGGTTTCAGATGACGACTATTCTCAGAGCACACCTGAAGATGAGAGTCTCACGTTCGACGATGGTGACGAGAATGGCCTGGCCGGTTATGAAGACGAGGAAGAAGACGACTATGTGTGTCAGAGCCCCACGGAATCTACTGGATCTTTTGGCTCTCCTCAGCGCCCACGCGCAGTTGAACATCTGCGAACTCAAGCACCCCAACTTCCGCTGCCTGAACTGCCAGTCTTCCAGCCCAAGCATCAAGTACGAGGATCTCTCTCCAAGACTTGGGCATGGCCTAAGGCGACAGCTCCCATGCACGTTGTGGAGCCTGCGCCGACCAACGACGACAAGTTCTTCGGATGTTTGGATGAATCTTCAAGCGATGGGTCTTCGCCTTTGGCTTCTCGGTTCAACTTCACAGATGGCAAATCGTTGTTCTGCGAGAGCTTGAAAGCCTTTGGTGACGAAGACAACGACCCATTCTACTCTACAAGCTCTGTAGATGACGGCAGTAACAATCTGCTCCGCGTTGTCACTGAAGAGGACGAAGATACGGAGGGAGAAGAGACACAAGTCGGAGACGAGGAGGACATGTTTTGTGGTTCTGGAGAGATCAAGATCACATTCACTCCTGCTGACAGCAGCGAGTCTGTTGATCTCGACACGAACATGGAGATAGAGGTTAAATCAGAGTCGCAACCGAATTCAACGTACTTTGAAGACTCGGACAGCGAGGATGATTATGGGACAACGGTGCCATTTACTTTTGGACGGAAAATTGCGGTTCAGTCACCTCCCTCTGCCATACGCTCTAGCATTCCTCGTCCTGTCACTATCTACCGTACCCCTTCTTCTGATTCCATGGCCTCTGATGCATCGTCATCACTGTCAGACTCTCCAATCCAAGCTTCGCCTAGACCGTCATTTATTCCTCAGCCGTCGTCTCCTGCACGTCGATCATCACCATCGCTTATGCGTCAACCACCAAGAAAGGCTGGTACTTTCCCTAAGGCGAGTGAGCACACTCCTCATGCAGGCAAAGGTTCGCATCCGGCACAGCCTGCCTGCGACTGCACACAGTTTTACTGACTTCTTTATTTATAGCCAATATTGCGAAGCACAAGGCAGATGGCTCGCAGATGACCAGTGTTGACCTATCATCCCCAACCATTACTCCCATTCTACCTCAAGAGGCTCCCTCACTGTTTGGAGCCGCGTCAAGAATGTCATTCCAAAGTTTAACGAACCTAATTTCCTCTCCGTGGACGACGACCAGCCGCATGACTGATGTACATTCTTCTCCTGCAACGATCCCACCCGTTACTGCTACCAAAGTGGTGCGGTATGTTCCCAAGAACGTTCAGCTCGAGAAGCTCAGACAACGATTGGCTCGTGAAAACCTCCACAGCCCTCTTTTTGATTCCTGTGGGCAATGCAGCCACGATGCCGTGGTGCATTTGTGAGTCCTGCTATCTACTTGGACACTCTTGGACATTGTTTATTACTGGTTGATCCTTTTCCGGGTACATATTTTGCTGAGTGTTCCAAATCTCTTTGACCCCGGTGACGTTCGTTCATTCGGTTGCCGCCACATTTTATATTCTTGGCTATGTACATTGTTATTCTCTATTATCTTCGTCAGGCTTCGGCTAGCTCGATGCTACCGTCTCCGCGCTTGCACGTGTACTTATTTTCTATCCCGTGTACGCCTTCGTTGTACTCTCGAGCTCGACGTGCGATCCCGATTGCTTTCTTCCTTAAAAACCCTTACTATGATTGTCTGCAATTATGTTTTTAAATGCTCAGAGTAAGACCATGTCAGTGAAGTAGACCAGTCCGCCCTAGGGGCTCCGTGTCCTACTAGTAGTGTAGTAGCTGCAAACTGCTACATTGGGTCTGCCGCTCGCATTTATTGAAAGAAGCTCAACTTTGCTAAATCATGAGCAGTGAGTGATCTTGTTATATCCCCTCTAAATAATCATCTTGACATTGAACCCCTCCCTAGCGTCTGAATTGCAAGAGGAGCTAGCCAAACTTTTCGAGAAAGGGGGTTTGGCGGAAATCCTGCGCATGAGGCATAGTATATGGTGGGCCTACATTCCAAAGAACACGTTTATCACTATTCCCAGCTGGAATCCGTTGTCACTGGAGTGATTCAGGAAACAATACAACGTTGGTGTTGACGTTGTGAGTTTATTCCAGTCACGTTCTAATCTCAGGCGAGCGAAGGATTACGAAGATAGTAAACTTGCTGCCGATTCATTAGTATCATTATAGTGCATTTCACCATCGTTCGAAGTAAATGCACGACATGTTCTACACGAAAAACAAAACGAAATCAATAAGCTAAACAATATCAAGTTAGACGAGAACGAGGAACGACAAGCTAAGACACAACAAATTCGAGTTAGACACAAAGATAAGAAGAAAAAGAGATGGTAATGATGTTTAGTCCGGAGAAATGCCAATACATGCTTCCTAAAGAGTTGAGACATATCTATGCTGTAGGAGGTGCCGTTGGTTGAGTGCGTGAAGTCCAATTGAAGAGATTACTCCCGGGATTAGTTGGCGGTACATCGGCGCTTTGCTTTGGCTCAATCGCAAGACTAGGTAGCGCAGGTTAGTTTAACAAGCATCATGATCTTGAATAGCAGGCTGCGTACCTCCTGCGATAAAGGTCTTGCAAGTCGCTTTGCTTTTTAGAGTGCTCAAAAGCAGCAGACAGGTACTCCTGAACTTCCGGTATTTCCTTCAGATTATACGGCACCTGGAACCTTTGCATATCTAGCAAGGGTTCAGAAAATGTGTGAATCCCAGGAGGTAAGCAGCTACCTTGGACAATACGAGCAAGCTTGTGATACTTGTTGAAGTTCAGCAGTTGTTTGTCTGCATTAGTAGGCGATTTCCTCGTCGATGGGTTCCCTTCCCGACAGAAAGTGACATCCGTGAGGTAGAGGCCGAGGAAAGGCACAGCCGGTGGTGCTGTATTCCGCAGTCTCGAACGATACTGGTGGTAATTGCGTCCGTGGTCTGCTATCCGTCGCAGCTCCTCTAGTTGCACCTTGTTCTTCTGAGGCAGTCCCTGAAGAAGGAGGGAAGAAAGTAAGAGACTACAGTCAGAATATAATAAAAATGCAACAAACATTCCACGTTTGTCGAAGGCGTGAGATAGTTGATGAGTCTAACGCCGCAAGGATAGACCGCGGGGTGCTGAAATTGTTCAGTAATGCACAACGCTAATGATACACATGAACAACAGCGAATATAGAACGGACCAAGCGACAACTCACATCAGCCACTTTCACGAAGAATTTAACCAAAGCAATACGCTTCTTGAGGTCTGGTTCGTTCAGAATGCTTTCTGAAACCCAGCCAGTCACCAATGTCGACAAAGACGACATGGCTCGCACATTTACCGGATTTGCACCGTCTTGCCCCGTCTCCAATACTTCTTCAGGCTTGATTGCACAGTACAATTGACATTCCATGACTGTCATTTGCCTGGCAAGTTCCATAGTGTCAAAGTCGGTGATGGAGATCTGTGAGAAATTCTTTGCTCTCAGAGCATTCAACAAAGTTTTCGTCATGAGTGGTCGAGGAACTTCGGATATGACCCCGGCTGGCGGGTTGAGCGACATCCCCGGGTCGCGAATACGGTCTCCTCGTGCACTGACAGAGCTGTGAGCTCGGCTCCTCATTTCCAGTAAATCCAATATCCGCCGAGCAGGAACAGCAAAGTATAGTGATAAGGCATTCTTGGTGAATTGAACCAACGGGAAAAGCGCCTCATCATCGACGCCTGGACGCCAATAGGATTCCACCCACATCTTGATGAAGTTGGAGACTCGAAGACGTACTGGAACGCCTTTTCTATGCTGCCATATATCACTCATGTCCTCCGAAAGCCCGGCAGGGGGAAGGATGTTATAACGGGAAATGAGCTGCTCTACCATCTCAGCAGGCTTGCAGAAAAGACGAAAGGTGAGGAAAAAGATGGACGAGAATGTGGCGTCCACGACTACATCATGAGGAGTCATCTTCTCTATCAAAGCTGCTAAGGTGGCACCAACGATGTGGCCATCGCTGTTGTAGGCAATCTCGTCGGGTGGATAACTTGGAAGGAACATCCAAGCCACTGAGCTTCCGTTCGCCTGAGTTTGCAGTGAGAACGGTGGGATAGAGAACGAATCACTCGGCCAGCCTCTATCATCGTCTCTGCCGCCTAGACTGCGAGTGCTTCCCTCCCAGGTGGTCCCATCATCGTCCGTTCGAGCATAAGACAAAGTAGGAGACCCGATTTCCTCGTCAATGGGACCTTTGTGGATGTAAAGGGGCGCAGGTATGTTGGGCGATGCGGTTGCGCTGGCGTTGAATCCAGAATCGCTTGTTTGCGGCTTCAGAGGCAATTCCTGCCGTATTGTAGGGTCATGTGGAGTCGAAGGGGTGAGCGGTGTAAGTGGAGATAGGGGTGAGGTGAGCGAGCTGAGGTTTACATCTCCAGGATATTCTGCCACAGCTGTCCGCACAGACCCATCCTCTAATCTCGGAATATTCAAGATAAACTGTCGCTCTCCCACTGATCTTGTCAAGCACATTTTTACCGATGCCACACAGTCAGCACCAGCTTTCAGCGCTCCAGTGGCAGAACGCAGAAGCTCATTCTTTTCCTGCTCCTCAGACCGATCCGGAGGAAGGGCGACTGTTAACAGCCTCACAGACTCTGCAAGACTGCTGGTCACGCTGTATAGCCCTTCCTTCGCTATTCTCAAATTGCCCAAGCGGTTCGAAGGAACATCCGGGTGTTGGAGAACAGCTTCCACAATTGTGAGTAGCTTGCAAACCATTTCCACAATCTCTCTTACAAGTTCGTACATCTGTCCCGTGCTGGAAGCGTGCGAAGCACGAGAATGTGAGTGCGCATGACCTATGAATGCGGCAATTGTCGAAAGATAGTGATCATGAGTGAGTCTCAGCATCTCCATGACTCGGGCTGCAGGACTAGGACCCTCCAGAAATGGAGGGCGAGAGCGAGGAGTCGATTCAAGAGAGGACAAGGAAGATGTACTATCATGAGATGCCCTATGCGGTGGCGGTGGAGGCACAGGCGGCTTTGGAGTTGTCAATAGCTGCTGCATATGCTGCTTCCTTGCTTCACGAAGATCTCCTAAGCTCTTTGCACGCATTGCGGAACCAGGCGTCTTGGGGGTTGTGGGCCGTTGTGCCTTGGGAGTAGGAGTCGTGCTGTCCATTATCGGCTGCCGACGCAGGGGCGTTCTGATTTCTGCAGTCGAGACATTCGGCTGTTGCCTACGCTCTGGCAAGTCTACCCCAGATTGCACCGCAACAGCTAGAAATCGTCTGACATGAGAGAAGACTTGGCCACCCAATCTTAGCATCGCTGAAGTCTCTATTTCCTGTGCGTCCTCATTCAAATTCTCCTCAGAAGCCTTTTTTGCCTGAGAGACGAGAGAGGCCAGACAGCTCAGCAATTTACCCCTTTCTTGCAGAAGTGGAGGCGATCGCTGAAGAATAGGTGCTTCTCGGTTAAGAGTATCGGTTGCCGAAAGTACAGAACGAACGCATGAGATAATGCAAGCGGTAGAAGGTTGAAAGTGAGTGACCCGGTTCGAACGAACGGCATTTTGAAGTAGGGAGAGACCGTGGACGAGGGGGTCCATAATCGGCGGGAAAGCTGAATCCGGAGGGTCATGTTCGTCTTCTCCTTCCCGAGACGTACTGCTGGCCCATGAAGCTGCAGAAGCTGTCGAGCTGCTATAGGCGTGTGATTGTGCACGCTGATATTCACTTAGTACGGTGAGTAAGCCAGAGAAAAAGAAATACCGACCCTATGAAGCTTCGTATTGTCTTCCTCTTCTTCGTCCTGAAGACTAAAGTCTGTGCTGACATAGTTGCTGGGGAACCAGCCTCTTCTTCCTTCCAGCTCTCCGTCCCACCAACCACTCGCGTCTTTATTTAGCACACGGATGATCTGACCAGTCTTAAATGACAGACATGTTGCGTTCTGATGCTGAGGGAAATAGTCGTGCAGGGCGAGAACGACATCGCCTGGAGGACCGTCCATGTCAGGAGTAGAAGGACTAGGCGAGGCGCGTGACGGTGAATCGTTCACAGTCGTGCCCTTCGTAGATGGAGGGAGGAGAGAGGAGGTTGAAGCATTCGTAGACTCTGAGCCGGGTGATAGTACGGACGGCGTTGATGCACTGGATGCATTTGAGGTGCTTCGCAATCGGACCTGACGCAGCTTCTCCAGACGTGCGTAAGGGGTATCTCCTGCTGAAAGAGGAGAAGGAGATAGAATTGGATGGTTGCTACGGCCTGCGTGCAGATTCGTGTCAATCTTGAGTTGAGCTTGAGTGATGTACATCGTTGAGAGGAGAATGTATTAGACTGGGGGAGAGGTAAGATGGACCTGTGGAATCAGGACGGGAGCAATTAAGAGGTTATTACGATTGCCAGAATGGAGAGTAAGAATGCAATTTACGCACTGCTATAGATTCCAGTATTGCACCCTCGGACTATCCTAAAGGTAATGAGACCAAGCCAGTTAGGTAAAAGCTCTGTGTATCGAATGCCGGGGTGTGAAGTTCGCTGGATTCAGGATGCTCCTGAGATTGCTTTGCAATATAATAGTCACAAAGAACTCGTGTAGCGTAAACAGAGCGGACAGGATGAGTCGTGAGATAATCGTGCCGCTGCGATAATAGGGCGGGAGGTTGGGAACAGGAGGATTCCCGCTTGTATTGACTTGTCCGCTGAGCGTCTTGGGCGTGAATGAGCAAGCCTTTTGACTGGTCAGACACTGAGTTGAACGTGTCTTAGCAAGGCTACGAAGTGCAGCGATTGCAGAACCTGCGCTCAACGAAAGCCGAGATGGCGGAAGGTTACAGAGAAATCGAAGCAAGCTACGACTCGGACATATGCACATTATTGAAACCACGTGTGCGAGACGTTGAATATTCACGTGACTTGATTCCTCGAAAGTTCAAAGTTCAAACTTTTGAAATATATGTCCCAGCTGCCAGTATTTGCCCTTCTCCCTTCCCGATGCTTGAATGTTTTGAGATACCGTGCATAAATAACATGTCTGATTGTATCTTACGAAGTGTTGCAATGTATTGCTTAGTTCTATTAAGAACGCTTGCCATCGTGCCAGAACCCAACATGAGTGCCACAAATATCACGATGGCCTCGTAGTCGCTACGGAAAGCAGGTATGATTCCCCAATCAAGCAGAACCAGAGTTTTGGTACCAGAGATGAATGGAGTCAAACGAAGTCAAAGTACAACATACACCTAAATCATTTGTCTCCTACATAATGGGCAAATCAAATAGATACAATTTAAATTTTACGTCTATAGCAAAGTGACAACTCCGAGCTTGACCTCCAAGCATACTGCCTTACCGCAATAAGAGTCATATCAAGAGGAAGGACCATCTCATTGCATAAGATCTCATACAAATCTTCAGGCTTTGGACCGCCAGCCCTAGTATCTGACGACGTTCGTCTGGAAGCCAGGTCCGCTGGCTCCTGGTTGTCAACGGAAGGACGACGAGAGGACGGTGCGGTTGCCCCCAGTTTCGCTTGAATCTTGTCGTGAACATGCTGTACGACTTTCCGCACCCTCAACATCCGGCTGGCAGTGAGTTTGCTTTGTGCTCTGCGAATACTTTTTCGTCAGAACCTTATTTTCCAAAATGAGAATATTCCCGTACGTGTTTAAGAGCTCAGGTAGGGCATCGCCTTCGGCGCCAGGTCCCTTCCAAGGAAGCAGGATGAAGCTAACTTTGGCCAATTGCTGAGGAGGTGCAATCTTGTTCAATAATAGATACTCCATTAACCACATAGGCATGGCTTCTTCCAGCAGGTGAACGTCGCTGGCTGTTGCCCCCACTGTGCCCCGGTATACTACTTCAGAAGTATCTTCGTTGGTGATGACAACGGGCATTTGAGAAGGTAAAAGATGTAATGGAACTTCTGTGGACGGTGGTGGACTCAATGCCATGGTGGTAAGAAGTGTTTGCTGAGGCGTTAGAACCACATTGTCCAAGTTCTGCCAATGCTGTTCAATATAAGCAATGCAAAGTGTCCTAAGCACTCACGTCGCTGGATGGAGAAGACGATAAAGCCTCCGCTATCGGTGTCACGGGAGAAGTAGCCGTGTCAATCTTCTTGGTTTGCTTTCCAAAGCTCTTCAATCTACCCATCAAGCCTATTGAGAGCGGCGAAGAGCTCATTGCTAATGGAGACGTCTCTGACTTGGCACTTGCGGACAGTGGCGTTTCTTCCGGGGTCATTGGGGGACCGTTTTCAGGGATTGTGGTGGGTATGGGACGCAACGTCGAAAAATAGTCAGCTTCTTTGTTTGGCATCGGAGTGGCATCCTCAACTCGCGGAGTAGGTATAGCATCCGTGTTAGAGAGTCCGTATAAGGGTATCATGGGCGTCAACAATGGTGAAGGTCCCAGAGAGGGAGGAGGTTGAGTTACAATGGCAGGAATCATAGTTGGTGCAGCAATGACACCAGATATCGACATCGTACTGCTTCCAACCATGGAAGATACAGAGTCGGTTGAAGTCCTTGAACGAGGCGTATCGTATCCAGACGAGCTATGCCCCTGTCTTCGCGTTCGCTGCTCCTCTCTGATGAACCCGATGAATAGATTCCTCAAAACCCACTTTCCTACGTTGACTAGATAGAAATTGCGCATGAGGACAGGGCTGAGAAAACCATACTGCGGACCCACGTTTCGTCTCATCGTTGATATTCTTGTGATCGTGGATAAATCCTACTTCATCTGCAAAGACTTCCGCGTCAAAACATCTGTCGCTGACATGAATCGTCAAAACACCCGATTTAGTATCGGCAGTTGCCCAGGAGCTGACAACAGCTTCGCCTTCAATGCGAGATCGAACTATTTCCAACACATCTCTTGCACTGTGCTGTTCTCCTTCATCCTGGCTGTCTCCGTGCTCCTCTCTCCAGAGTTTATCAACCTCTTCCTTCACGTAGACGCCACGGCACAAAGCACGCACAACATCCCAAACTCCGACCTGACCCGCAGTGTCAACTGCTAGAACATGCATCTTGTCGTTAAGCATGACACAACGTATCAGCCCATTGGCTCCTACGATCTCATCGTCGGGAACTGTGTGCAAGGGTTTTGCAGTGGCAGCTATTTCAGACTTTTCAAAATAATTGATAGCACCACCACTGTCAGCTCTCCGAGGCACCGACATCACAGATGCGGCCGAGTACAAGGTCGCAACCTCATCCCTGCCTCCGTGTGCGAGCGTGTATTGCGCATGGTGGTATGGCTCATTCGGAGACACGAGCTTCACAAAACTCGACAAAATCGGAGGGGAGATAGGGTGCCCGTTTCCAAGACGAGACGACGGAGATGGGACAGGTGGTTCGGGTGAAGCAGTCCTGTCTCGATGCTCGCTCTCATCGAAACCTAGCAAAGGGACGCTCCAACGTTTGATAGAAGCTTTCCCGCCTGCCGCAGTCCACACTAGGCTATTATCTTCGTTTGCAATCACCTTTTGTATTCCACTGTCTTCTCGGCACAGCAGAATACACTCCCCATCAGAGACATCGTCAGCCTCTCGAATATCCACTTTGCAAGCGAGGCCAGTGCGGTCTGCAGAGTAAAATACCTCAAGAGATGGGTGACTGGAGAAGAGGGACCATACTGAGTCCGTGTGATGTGTGAAAGTATGGAGGCAGCGCTGCGAAGACAGCGACCAAAGTTTGATAGAAGCTGGAATTCTTGTCAGCATGCTTCCAAGTCCCTTGTTATACAAAAGAATTAATTACCATCTGCAGAGCCTGTCAAAAGCTACGAAGATACCAGTCAGTCCTGTTAGCGCGAAGCATTGAAGAATGTGCGTACATATCGAGCATCGTCTGAAATCAAGATATCTCGAATATTGTCAGTATGTCCGACAAATTTAGCTGGGACAGATCAGAGATGTGCAGTGTATAGAACTGAAAGTGACATACCAGTTCTTTTACCACTGCGAGGGTCCCACATCCGCACAACTCGCTCCGGGGAGCCAGATGCAATGGCATGCCCGAATGGGTCAGCAGCGATAGCATAAACGGATGACTTCGGGGATGCAAGGTCTGGAGGCGTGAGGGTAACAAGAGGCTCGCTCTTCTGTGAAGAAGCGGAGGCTGATGATCTTGTCAAGTCCCATAGTTTGATGGTGCGGTCAAAGGAGCCTGACGCTACCCAATTCTGCTCACGGCTTACAATCGTCAGACGCACAGAGATGAGGTTGAGAAACTATGCATACCAGTATGCCAGACACCGGACGTAATCTGGATGCCTTCCGACAGTGTTCACGCTATCTTTGACATTGGGAGACCAAGACTTGACACTACCATCCGAGGACGCAGTAACCACTGGAACGTGATGAGCACAAGTAAATAGAACAAAAGTGAGGGTCACCTGTCTGGTTCTGGTTACAGAGGACCATATCGTTAATCCAGTCGTTATGAAGCTGAACACCTTGACGAAAGGCAGCGGGCTGGAGCAGGGAATAAGTTAAGACATAATGTCTTGTGTAAATCAGACTCACCGGAGTTGCACCCATGCGCTCTCTGTCCAATTCCCAGCTTATCTCAGGCGTTGCCCCGTTGCCAACTGTATTCTGTCTCCTCCGTCGCAGGAGAGCCGGTGAAGTAACATCCCCCAGCACATCACCATCGCTTACTGGCATTTCCGATACTTCATCCTCATCTGTCTGGTCGTCGTCGTCCCACCCTGTTACCGACTCCCATTTCCGATGTGACCTATTGGCAGAGTCGCTCGATTTCGACTTCGTTCTAGCTCTCGTCGCCAGTCCTAGGTCCCACGACAATACCAGGCCATCGCGCCCACCTGAATAAAGAATACCCTGCGGTGATGGTTTCCCGTATAGCTGAGTGGTCGAATCCAGGGCCAACGCGCCAATACCTAGACGATGTCGGGGATGTTGCTTTCTGGAGGAGCCATCTGCCAGCCTATGCGTACGCTGGGCAGAGGGGCTGGTCAAGAGAAGAGGTGCAGTGGTTCCCAAAAGCCTTGAGGAAGCAGCACCTCTGGGTGGAAACTGCAGACGTGCGATGGAGGAAGTGTTCTCTGGTGGGGGTATGACATAGGAAACACGCCGCCTTTGTGACATCGAAAGCGCGGCAGCTGAATAGGTCACCTATACGCCTGTGTGTTTCTACCAAAACTATCGTCAATCCGTCTCGCAAAGGTTCAAGGCCTGTGTATCGGTCGATGTTGGTGATCAAAATGGGAAGTATGTGGCTGTGCTACACGGCCCGAAAGCCAGATCACAGATGCGTGCCAAAGCGTAGACGGTCCCAAATTGAAAGATCGACGAAGACTTTATGTAACTGCATAAGCTACCAGTAAATGTTGCAATTGAGGCGGTGAATATCAGATAAATATGCAATAACGATAACAGCCCTAGCTCGTTCAAGGGTGATATTCCCATCCTGGATTCATGATCAATGACTCTAGTGAACCTAAGGCTGCCTGTTGCCGCCTCGTATGGTACGATAACATTGTTGTGAGTCCCTCGTATTCTCTATAGCAGTCGCATAATTAGTCTCTGTTCAAACCTATACATGATTCAGGTCCCAGGAAATTCTAACCGCTTCATGCTCAAAGAAATGCTCCAAATACTCCTTGATACCCAGATAGAATGACATCACCAGGAAGTCGGGTTTGTGCAGTGGGAGGGCTTGAACGTGCCGCCTAGCCTTCCAAATCCTGCCACATTCTACATTCGCATGATTGCATGGAGCTAAACAGAAACATTAATGCTCACAATTCTCCATACTTCAAAGCCTGCGCAGCATCTTGAAGAGACAGCGCCCTGTATTTGGGGTCCTGCAGCCTCTCCCAGCAATCCTCGAATCGTGAAAGATGCCTGTGAGAATTGGTCATATATTCTCCATATTCTGGTTTGGACCTCTTTTCCAATAGAAGACGTGCGAGATCGTCTGCTAAATCGGCCGACATGGGGGTACAAGTGAGGTTGTAACGGTCACAGTCTAAGTGGCTACGCACCTTGTTTCAGTTTCCTGGTTTTATGTGGGCTCATGCACTCACGGGTACTCACGAGCACTCCTAAGTGTTGGTTCATCGGATGATGCATAAAATGGCCTCACATATTTTGGAATCCCTCCATGAGGACCAAAACATGTTGTTGACACAATAAACCAAAAGAAACACATCTTATTTACAGCTGCCCTCAGACTTCTAGCATCACTATATCCGGGATAGATACGATATTAATAGTACTCGAGACTTCGCAAACGTTCACCGTCTCGCTCTCTTCCCCTTCGTCTATTCTCTCTATTCAATACAATTCGACATGAAATGAAAAACGGCGCACTTGCTCAG
>Ga0247730_1000364_pt1 | contig 36523 bp, 30 predicted proteins | sample UWRJL073202C2_FD_180959 | JGI IMG/M metagenome (GOLD analysis project Ga0247730, IMG submission 180959) | Plant litter microbial communities from Arlington Agricultural Research Station in Wisconsin, United States - UWRJ-L073-202C-2 | ecosystem: Environmental > Terrestrial > Plant litter >... | reverse complement strand
TGCAGCGCGAGCTTGCTGGATTCAATTTCGAAGAGATCGCTCGCAGAGGCCTGCAGAATAAAGTCTTCGGTTTTCGGCGCGACGCCCAATACAGAATTGACGCCAGTCGCTTCAGTAGCGGATTGAGTGAATGCCGACGTGGCGGACATTACCAGTGCGGCTGTTAGAACAATTTTCTTCATTTTCTATATCTCCTGTGAGCCGCCAAAACTCAGAAATCGCGGTATGGTTCCCGGCAACATGGCGTCAAACGCCAACCAGGTGGGGAGACTACGACAAGACAGTGCAAAGCAGCGTGGGAATGCTGACATCGCGCCAGATTGCCCTCAACCTAATATGTCAATCGTCCAGCGCTTTGGGTCGTTCTGGCATGCGACGCCCCGGACACGGTCTGTACCGCTCAGCCGTTGCCGTGATGTGATGAAGGCGCGACATCCTGGATTGACGCCGCCGTCCGTTGAAATGGATTCGATGACTCCGGCGCTGCCCGTACCGGGGTTGGCCCAGGGTATCGGCGAAAATAGCCCAGACGGAGCCAGTCCTACCTTTTGCGCGATAACGCTGTTATCTTCAGTGAGCACAGAATGGGTCTGCCCGGTCGCATTTGTCTTTGTGTTGACGTCCGAGGATTGAAAGGCCGTACATCCCGCGAGTAGGACAACAGGAAGGGTTCCAACGGGCCACCATAGTTTTGGCATTCTCATTCACTCAACCATCGGATAGGAAAGGGTGGGCCAAGGCCCGGGACGCGGCATGGGGTTGCCAGTAAGTATTTCCGTGAAACCCTACGGCCTCGCCAACTGTTCGACACGCGCTACTAAGTCAGAAAGTCCAAACGGCTTGGCAAAAAATTCAGCATTAGGCGGAAGTTTAATTTCGGTCGGTTGTACTCTTCCTGACGCGACAATGATGCCAGCCTCTGGGTAGCGGTCGGCAACGGCATGAGCCAGATCTACCCCCGAAAGAGTACCGGGCATCTGAATGTCGGTGAAGAGGAAATGGATGACGTTGTCGTTCAGCATTTCAACCGCTTCGTCGGCGGAAGCAGCCTCAAGCACCTGGAAGCCAGCGTCTTCCAAAGCCTCGATCACCGTCATCCGAATGAGCGCTTCGTCTTCCACGACAAGTATTCTGTGCATGATGAAACCTATGAACTGCTGACACGCTGATGAGACCGCAACCGGATCCGGTCTGATTTGAAAGCGTACAACTGCATAGATTGTCAGGGGTTCCAGGAAACTGTAGGGGCGATCGAAGAAAGAATTTTAACCTGCCTATTATCTAACGCTTGTGCGACGTCCAGCGATGTGAGGCCCCGTGACCGATACTGACAACCCGCATAATTTCGACTGGACTTCCTCGCAGCTTCGCCGCGCAATCGAAGCCGCTGGAGTGGCCCTATGGTCCTGGAACGTCGACGCGGACACGATCGTCATGGACGACCGGGGGTACGAGCTGTGGCAGGTTTCATCCAAGCAAGCTCTCACCTTCGAAGACCTTTCCGAAAGGATACACCCCGCCGACCGAGATCGCGTCAGGGCAGCCTTTTCCGCAACGCGGGCTGTTGTCGGGCCGTATGAAATCGATTTCCGCATAGTTCTAGGGACGGATGTCCGATGGATCTCGGCCCGAGGTCAGGGAAGCGATACAGGTATCGTGGATCGCTCGATGACGGGAATATTTTTGGATGTCACTGGACGCAAGCAAGCCGAGGAAGGACACGAGCTACTGGCTGGCGAAATGAGCCACCGGGTGAAGAACCTTTTGGCCATCGCATCTGGTTTAACCCAAATCACATCTCGTTCGTCGACGTCTGTCGAAGAGATGACGAAGCAGTTGACGCAGCGACTGGCTGCCCTCGGTAGGGCACATGACCTCGTCCGCCCCCTGCCTGACGGGCAGGGAAATGCGGCATTGCTCGGTGATCTATTCACGGTACTGCTCGCGCCATACGACGATTCCGGCGCGTTCGCCGGACGCATAAGGGTAGCGGTTCCACGCATGGGCGTCGGAGAAGGTGCGGCCACCGGACTGGCCTTAGTGATCCACGAGCTTGCTACGAACTCTTTGAAATACGGCTGTCTGTCGTGCGAGAGCGGCACTCTCGACGTGTCCGGTGCATTAGCAGGCAAGCACGTCGAAATCACCTGGATGGAGCGCGGGGGGCCGGACACAGTTCCGCCTGCTGGGCACCAGGGTTACGGGAGCAAGCTTCTCGAACGAACAATGACCGGGCAACTTGGCGGGTCGATTGCTTATGATTGGTCAGAAGGCGGGCTGGTCGTGACACTGGTTGTCGACATAAAGCGACTTGCTGGGTAGATCGACACAGCAAGTTGGCCGCCAACTGGCGACCCTTGTAGACGTAGCTTGTGGTAATGCAGGTCCCGCCGGGAGGTCGTCTGATAGAAGAGAAGGTAGGTAATCCCGCCCTTCACCGTCTATGATCTCCATGAGCTGGCCTGTGCTGCAACAAGATTACACGAGCAAACTTAGATGACGGAGACGTTCTCTGCTTTGGACTTTCCGGTCTTTCGATCCTGTCCGACTTCGAAGCTCACCTTGTCTCCTTCACGAAGCGAAGAACCGCTCGCCAAGGCAGACACGTGGACAAAAACGTCCTGTCCGCCATTTTCTGGCGTGATAAAACCAAAGCCCTTGTCGTCGTTGAAAAATTTAATGGTCCCAGTAGCCACGAGTATTATCCCTTTGAAAACCGCGTAAGTGCTTGGAGAAACCTATAGCGATCAATCATTACGTCAACAGACAAACGGTAACGACGGCAGCTCATCATGATAAAGACGTCAGTGACGCTGGCGAGATGGGATGTTTTGCGAACTGGAATCGCGAAACCTGGCTTTAGGGCGGTTCTGCTATGCATGTACAATTGCATCGGGCCAACCTGAGCGACCTGAGACAAAGCCATTACATGTTCGCGTCAGCGAAAGCCATTAACAAGAAAAGGGGGCGGTCAATGCCGCCCCCTCTCAGTGGATGAATCAATCCCGACGACTGCTGAGCGAGCCGTCTTTTCCGGTACTGCCGTCACGCTCGGACACGAACCGGATCGGTCATAGAAAATTTAGAGCTGAACGCTTGCGGGCGGACCTCGGAACGGGTCAATACCCTCAACAGCTTTCAAGGTAACAGGCTTGCCAGATCTCGCCGACTCGTAGATCGCCTCCATCAAAAAGTGATCCTGCACGCCCTCCTCACCAGGCGTACGGGGCTTTTTGTCCTCGATGATGCAGGTCGCCATGTGATCTATTTCGGCGGCGAACTGGTTGTTCGGCGTGATCTCGATCTTTTTCCCGACCGACTTATCGCCATCGAGTTCTGTGATCGTCAGACTTTGACCCTGGTACTGATACGCATTTGCCATATCAGCGGTTGCCGTCTCGAAGTTCAGTCGCTGATGCTTGTCGTCCCGCGCGCCATAGCTGGTGAAGCAGTTGACAATCGCGTTCGATGGAAAGCGGAGCATGAACGAAACGGTTTCCTCGACTTCGGCATAGCGCGGATCGTCCGGAGGGCTGTATTGGGTTGCCATAACTTCGATCGGCTCCTCGCCCGTCAGGAAACGCGCGGTGTTAAGGCAATAGAGACCGATATCGGGTAGGGAACCTCCACCCGCAAGCGCCTTCTTGTGCCGCCACTGTTCAGCCCCGTTGGCCGCAACCGTTTGAACGTTGATGGCCGACATGCCCACGAGGCGACCGTATTCCTTGCTGCGGACTTTCTCCGCCAGAAACAGGTTTGCTGCTTCGTACTGGATTCGGTAGGCGATCATCAGTTTGACGTTCTGCTCGGCGCAGACATTGACCATTTCCTGGCCGTCCGCGGAACTGATCGACATCGGCTTCTCGCAAAGCACGTGTTTCCCCGCCTTCGCCGCCCGCTCCACGTATTCCCGATGCATTGAATTCGGCAGCACGACGTAGACCGCCTTGATGTCCGGGTTGTCCTTGATCGCGTCGAAACCCTCGTAGTCGTAGCAGGCTGCGGGTCTGATGCCGTATTGCTTGGCGACGACCTTCAGTTTGTCCGGTGTGCCTGAAACCAGAGCGACGAGTTTTGCCTTCTTGGTCTCGGCGAAGGCGGGCAGGATTTCTTCGAGGCTCAGGCGGCCCAGCGCTACGACGGCAAAGCCTACCCGCTCCTCAGGCGGCAACGGAGCGGATGGCTGCCCGCTGGGGGCCTCGGAAGGCCCGCGCCACTCATCGAACTTGACCTTGCCGTCCTCGACAAACCCCGTGTCGACGCGAGAAGGGGCAGGGTAGTCGTCCGCACTCGCGTTCGGCGCTAGCAAAAGTCCTGTCACGCTGGCTCCCCCAAGCTTGAGAAGGCTGCGTCGATTGAAGATGTTGAACTGATCCATATCGGTCTCCTTGGCTCACCCAAGCGAAACCCAGTGCTGGCCGAATTGTTCACACAGTGGCGATCAACTATTGCTGACGAGTTCTTTAACGCGTCGCGCTAACGTTTCGCCGGAGAACGGCTTGGTCATGACCTGCATGTTGCGCTCAAGATGCCCGTGATTGAGGACGGCGTTTTCAGCGTATCCGGTCACGAAGAGCACTTTTAACTCAGGACGAATAATGCGCGCCGCGTCCGCAAGCTGACGGCCGTTCATCCCGTTTGGAAGCCCGACGTCGCTTACGAGGAGATTGATGTCCTTGCGCGACTGTAAAATCTTCATCGCCGTGGGTCCGTCCTCGGCCTCGAGCACATTGTATCCGAGGTCCTCAAGGATTTCGACCGCGACCATCCGAACAAGCGGCTCGTCGTCGACAAGTAAGACTGTGTCGTCGTGGGCAGCCCGTGGAAGTTGAGCTTCGCGGGTGCTATGTTCCTCCGCGTCACCATCACCGAAGTGACGTGGTAGAAGAATGCAGATCGTGGAGCCCTGGCCGACCTTTGAAGTTATACTGACTGTGCCATCAGACTGCCCTGCAAAGCCGTAGACCATCGAAAGGCCAAGCCCAGTTCCCTGGCCAGTTGGCTTCGTTGTGTAGAATGGATCAAATGCGCGGGCGATTACTTCCCGTGACATGCCCGTGCCAGTGTCGCTGACGCAGAGCGAGACATACTCGCCTGTGGGCAGTCCGAGACCTTTCGCCGTCTTATTATCTAGCGCGCGATTGCTTGTCTCAATAGTCAGCTTGCCACCGTCCGGCATGGCGTCGCGCGCGTTGAGGCAAAGATTGAGGAGTGCGTTTTCGAGCTGCCCCACATCTACAAACGTCTTCCACAAATCATGAGCCGCGGCGGTCTCCATACTCACGGCTGGCCCAACGCTACGGGCGATCAGGTCCTCCATGTCGGCGACAATCCGATTGAGGTCCGATGTTTTAGGATCGAGCGTCTGACGTCTCGAAAACGCGAGCAGCCGTTGCGTTAACGCCGCGGCACGTTCAACTGCTCCCTGCGCGCCAGCCAGGTAACGGTCGACGTCCGCTGTTCGCGCCTGTGCAAGTCGCATCTTCGCCAGTTCAACGCTTCCACTGATTCCGGCCAACAGATTATTGAAGTCATGGGCGATGCCGCCTGTCAGCTGGCCGACCGCTTCGAGCTTTTGGCTATGTCGGAGCGCTTCCTCGGCTTGCATCAATGCCTTGGTCCGCTCTTCGACGCGCACCTCGAGGTCGGCGTTGAGCGCAGCCAGCGCCTGCTGACCAACAGTACGCTCGGTTGCGTCGACGCCAGCCAGGAAGATGTCGTTGAACTTACCTTCACTATCCTTCATCGGTTGATAGACGAAATCAAGAAAGTGTTCTTTGCTGGTCCCGTCCGCGCTGTTGATGGACAACCGAGCGCCGGTGACGGTATAGGGTTCACCCGTAGCGCGGATGTTATCCAGAATGGCGACGAAGCCTTGCTCCAGGGCTTCCGGTAAAGCTGTTCGAACAGGTTTGCCGACCACCTTCCTATTGCCGACCAAGGTGAGATATGCGGGATTGGCGAACTCGATGATGTGGTCTGGACCGCTGAGTACAGCGATGAAGTTGGGTGCGTTTGCAAACATTTGCTCGTAGCGCTGACGCTCTGTTACCAGGCGCTGACGGCCTATTACGGCAGCCGTTGTCTCCATGACGGTATCGATCATACCCACAACTTTACCGTTCTCATCCCGGATCGGACTGTAGCAAAAGGTGAAGTAAGCTGTCTCCGTGACCCCGCGGCGCGTTGTCTCCAAGGGAAAATCTTCGTAGTAAACAGCTTCACCCGCCATCGCCTTTTCGCATATCGGCCTCAGTTGCTCCCAGGCCTCGCTCCAAGTCTTGCGCAACGGTTGGCCAAGTGCCTCCTCCTTGTTGCCGAGCATCGGTAGGTAGCCGTCATTGTAGATCGCGATGAGGTCAGGGCCCCAGAACAGACACTGGGGGAACTTGGAGGCGATCATCGCATCAACAGTAATACGAAGTGCTGGGGACCACATGTCAATCGCCCCGAGCGGCGTCTGGTCCCAGCTAAACGTGCCAACCTTGTCGGCCATAGGTCCAGAGGAAAAGGGATAGCGGCTAGCTGTCATGATGTCCAAGCACATTGATTTTTCCACGAGGATACGGAAGTTGGCTTGAAAATAAAGGGGTGTTCCGAGGAAAACGACCCGACGAATGTTCAGCCGATATGGAAAATCTGAGGCCGGAAAAGCCAAGACGCTGCAGTGCCAGCATTTCCTCTAGCGGTCCGTCGTTGAATGCTTTCAGCCCTGAAAGTCGTTTTGTATGGGATGGCACAGACTATATCGGTGCCCAATATCACCGCTGAAGATCGTACCTTCGGCCCCTTGTATTAGGACTGCCATGCATGAAAGTGCCAAAGAAGTCACTAACCGTGGCGGCAAATTTACGGTATTCGGTAGCAGGTGCCACCAACTAAGCCGTGAGGCGTAGTCAAGACATGACGGCAATGATATGCTATAATGACTTAAAGGAGGGAGCACGACATGCAAGCTATGGAACACGATCGTGTCTCGGCGGAGGATTTCCTCGAGTGGATTCTCAACCAAGAGGGCCGATTCGAGCTGGTTGATGGTTATGTCATCGAGATGATGGCTGGTGCAAAGCAGGGCCATAACGTCGTCGTTTCGAACATCGTTTCCTCGCTGGGGCCGCAGTCGAAAGCTGGCGGCTGCCGAACGACTTCAAGCGACACAGCCGTCCAGACGCTGGCGAGCACCATTCGGTACCCCGACATTGTCGTGGACTGCGGTCCCCCCGACCCGGACGCGATGGTTGCCGAAAGCCCCACACTTGTGGTGGAGGTATCGTCCCCCGGCACGAGTTCAGTGGACACCACCGACAAGCTCGACGAATACCGGGAACATCCGGCGGTCCGGCTCATCATGTTCGTCGAGCCGAGCAGTGTCCTCGTCAAGCTTTACAGACGCGACAGTGAAGGAGCGTGGTGGTCCGAGAAGTACGATGACCTAGCAAACGTGATCCACATGCCGGAGATTGGCGCTTCTCTCGAGCTGTCCGAAATTTATGATACGCTAATGCCTCGCAACCGCCCACGTCTGCATGTGATTGAAGAGATCAACGGTCGAAAACCGCGTTGACCTCTAAACCAGAGCAGCGGTAGCGGTTTGGCGGTGCCTGCTACCCAATCCGGCAGATTCGCCTACCCGCCGTACATCGAATGTACGCCCACTTCCCACCCGTTCTCAAAGCTTACGCCGCAGGAAAAGATCGCCGTACGTTGCATGAGAAACACGCGGGATAGCTTGGTGGCAGTTGCTACCTAATTGCGCAAATTTATGGTTCCAATCACTGAGGATGGACAAGTGACCGAGCGGGAGTTCGAATACGAACAACACGCGCAGGCCTGGGCTGATGATAAGCACTTACGTTTGCGGCAAGCGAACGCAAAGCACGGTGTATCAAATGGGGCGACGCCCTAGCACGCGGCCCCGTCGGTCCGGACGGCCGTTTTTAGAAAAAATGTCAGCGAGCAGGTCCCGCCATCGGAAAAGTGTTTGATCTTGTGCGAGAGGCAGGCAAGCGCTATTTTGATCCGAGCTGGCTGAGGTAGTTTGGAACATGGGTCACGAGCGAAAGCCGGGTGCCGAATCTGAGGAAGATTCCGATCTGCAAGGTGCTACAGCGGATTTCCCTTTCGATCGCGTCACCGTTGAGCGCTTTCGCGAGGCTTTTCCTCGTGCGCGCTGGAGTGATACGAGGAAGGCATGGTTCGTCCCTGGTAAGACCGCGTCCAAGCGCGTAGGGAGCTGGTTAGCACGTCTCGAAGCAGAGGCGGACGCACATGCTGATGCCAAGGGTCGAGACGACTTCGAATTCGATCCGATCGAAAGTCCATACCTTGAACTCGGCAAAGCTGGCTTCAGGATCCGGACGCCTTACTCAAGAACCGTGGTAGACGAACTCCGGGAAGTGCGATTTGCCCGATGGGATGGCGACCTCCGGATATGGCATATTCCATTCCGATCGATCGAGGACCTGCGCGGTCATTGGAAAGCCATCGAAGCTGCCGCACAAAGGGCCGAGCCCGAAGAGCGCAAGCGCAGAGCCGAGGAGCGAAAGGGGACGGAGGAAGAAGCAAGATCAAGGCTCCGTTCCACTGAACGAAAAAAGCGGCGCTATCCCTTGCCGAGCGAAGATCTGCCTCCGATCGGCCGACCCATCGCCATATCGTACGGAATAGTCGTGTTTACCGAAATCACGGGCGAACTTGTAGAGCCCGAGGCGGTCGTAGCTTTGTATCCAGGAGTGACCAACGATCACGTATGGGGGATATGGCGAGCGCCGACACTTGAAGAGCTGGTTCGTTCACCGCCTGCCAAGACTGTTGTGCTCCCCGGGCGCGACTGGTGGTTTCCTTCAATCGAGGAGTTGCGACCAGCGCGACGAGCTGCCCGTAGCCGAGAAACTAAACTTTATTGAAGCCGAGAGCCGCAACGGAGGAGACCTAGCTCGCAACGTAAGCGGCGACAGCAATGACCGTGCCGATCACTACCATAGCCCCGATGTAGTACATCAATCCGAGAGTTGTCCCTCTCGGTTTTTCACTATCCATCATCTGACATCCTTATTAATCGCGTGAGGTGGAGGGTTGCCCTTGAGGTGCTGCATCCAAGTGACGCGCAATAGCTGAGACGACTGCGGCCGCAGTTTCGGCTGCTATTACCAGGGCGATGGCCACGCGCATCACAGCTCATTGTTTGAAATGACCTAACTTACGCTGCCGCCATAAGTTCCCGGCTTGGCAAACCGAAAGTCATCGACGTGGCGTTACTGGAGGCTTAACTCAAGAACAGTATGCAATGATAGACAGGAATCACATGAGCGCTCTTTCGACGAAACAGCGGGAAGAGTCAGGCATGACCCGCGCGCTCACCCTTTTGTTTGCGATATCCGGAGGCGCAGCCGTCGGCAACTTGTACTGGGCCCAGCCCTTGCTTACCGACATCGCGGCATCGTTTCAGATCTCGATTGGAACGGCTAGTACGCTTATCACGATGACGCAGATCGGATATGCCTTGGGCATCCTGTTGATTGTGCCGCTTGGTGACACTTTGAACAGGCGCAGACTGGTCCCGGCGATCATGATTTGCTCTGCAATCGCTTTGATCGCCAGCGCTCTCGCGCCAACATTTGCCAGCCTGATGGCCGCGCTAGCAGCTGTCGGAATGACCACGGTTGCGGGTCAAATTCTCACTCCACTGGCTGGGGACCTTGCCAAACCGGATCAGCGCGGCCGGGTTGTGGGAACCGTGGTATCCGGACTGATCATGGGCATCCTGCTGTCGCGCACGATCAGCGGCTTTGTGGCGGACGCTCTTGGATGGCGCGCGATCTATGTCGCGGCTGCCGTGGTCATTCTTATGCTTGCTGCTATTTTGGGGCGGGTTCTGCCGGAGGACGAGCCGCGCCAGAGCGTTGCCTACGGTGCGCTGCTTCGGTCTGTGTTTTCGGTTGTCCGTCGTCATCGCCCAGTGCAAATCACGCTGGTAATCGGTGCGACGGTGTTCGCAGTTTTCACGATGTTCTGGACAGGGCTGACTTTCCTGCTGAGCTCACCGCCTTTTTCGTATTCCGTCAGTCAAATCGGCTTGGTCGGCCTCGTCGGTCTTGCCGGGGCGCTTGCTGCCCAGCGTGCGGGTTGGCTGCACGATCGCGGATGGTCGGTCGGTGCGACAGGAGCATCCTTGGCTTTGGCGCTGGTTTCGCTCGTCATCGCGGGTTTCGGCTCGACGGCGATCGTTCCGATACTCTTAGCCGTCCTGCTTCTGGACGTTGCGGTGCAGGCTACAAACGTTCTCAATCAGACCCGAATGTTTTCGGTCGATCCCAACGCCCGGAGCCGTCTCAACACAGCGTTCGTGGCGTGCAACTTCGTTGGCGGGGCGATGGGATCCGCACTGACGGGGTTCCTGTGGGAAAGAGGAGGCTGGCCATGGGTTGTCGCGGGCGCGTCTGCTCTGGTCATCTTTGCATTGGCAGTTTGGTTCACACAGCGTCGGTCACTAAAGGTAGCGTGACGTCGGTCCTGAAACCGCATGCTTGGCGAATTCAGGCAGCTGATAAGGACTTAGGATCGGGTGCAACTCTTTACAGGACACGCGGCACGCGTTGCAGTCGCTATCCGGTCATGCGCCGGGGAAGTCCATGCAGTTGCGTGCCGCGCTGATCCTGACTGTCTGACAAACGGTCGATTAGTCTCGATGTTCCAGACGATGTTCGAATTTCTGCACATTGAACGCAGAGGCTCAGCCTCTAGCCCGCAAGTTTTGAAAACCAGTCGGCGTAGGGTGTGTTGACTGCCATGTGCCTGTTAAAGTCGGGAGCTCCTCGTCCCACCAAACCGGACCTCGTTCTCCCAGAGCAACTTTGGCATCATTTACCCGTTTGCGGGCGTCAACTAAGGCCTCACGGTCGTCTTTGGCATCCCGAACAGCGCGCCGTGCCGACATGAGATCTTTCACGAACTCCTGGCGATCCCGTTCATTTAATGCTGGATTGCTTCGTCGCCACAGCCGCCCGCGTACGACGAAATACCTGCCATCAGGCGTATCGGGATATGCTTTTTGTCCTTCGCCATCCTTTTAGGCACTGAACAGGTCCGCCGTTTGTGTCGGATGCCCTCCCAGACCACCGATTTCGGTGTAGCGCGGAAGCACCGTCATCCGTTCAACGGGGAGGGGACGCTGGAGGGCTTTTGCCTCTTTCCACGGCGCAGTCATCCAGATCTCGCATTCCTCCCGTGTCGTCAGAAGAACGGGCATCGCCTTAGGGTGAATGGGTTTGACGACGGCGTTCGGATCGGTTGTCAGAAACGCATAGAGATCGTGCTCGCCTTCGCGTGGTGCTTTGATCGGACCGCGAGCGCCCATCCACTTCGTGTGAATGCCAGCAAGCATGAAGAGGGGCTGGGCTTCGTTGACCACAAACCAGCGCAGAGGTTTCTTTCCTGTGTCCGGATCGGCGACCTGTTCGTACTCGCTGAATGCCGTGGCAGGGACGAGACATCTGTTCTCAACACCAAGCCACTGTTGCCAGTGGGGGATGAAAGTCTTGCGGACGTTGGTGACACCCTTGTCCGGCCTGCCGTCGAGATGGACCTCCGGTGTGGGCATACCCCACGTGGACATTGTCAGTTCGCGTTCGCCATTTTGGTCTACGCGGACGATCGGCCCTTGGCGGTCGGGATGGACACTGATCGACGGCGGAAGATTGCCTTCTCGAAACCGGGTGATGTCAATAAAGTCCCGGATTGCCTGCTGATTTGTCGTGACGTTGTACAGATTACACATATCGATACCCCTCTTACGGCTTGGAGATAGCCAATGCTGCCGAAGTTTCAACGGTGCCGATGTTGGCCATTCGCACCGAAGCGAACATTTGGGCTGGCTAGAGTTGTGCCCCAACGCGCGAAGAGCTGATGCCTTCAGGCTGCGCGATGACAAAGAAGGTTTCGTCTCGGCGAATTGGATCGCCGCTGACGGACGCACTACACCGCTTTCGAAAGGCGTCGTTCGTGGAAAACCTTACAGCAGGCCAGGGTAATGGACGGGGGTCCCGCTCCGCTGGCGAAGGCCGCTGAAGAAAGTACGTCTGGAGTGGGGTATCTCGAGATGACAGGCTATTAAGTCATCTTTTTGGGTCTGCCCGTCATCTGCGTTGGGCAAGCTTTCAACGCGTAATTCCCAGGCTTGAGATAAGTGCCACTAAGTTTGCCTTCGCCCCTGCCTGCCTTGGTGCCACCGTAAGGCCACCTCCGTCATTGTAATTTCCCCTTCGATCCATTTTGCGATCAACGTGAGATATTCGGGGTCATCCAGGAAAATTCCCGTAGCGGCATATCTGGCTCGCGTGCGCTCAAAGATCTCACGGCGTCTCTGGGACGCCTCGGGCACAGAACGCCCATCCATATTTATTTCTGATTCCATCAGCTTTTCTAGCGGGACCCGGACGAGCGTGGAAGTCTCGTCCGACGATTGTCCGCTGACGGACACTGCTTTCGTAAAGGTCGCCATTCCAGCTTTTGCCACTTGACGATCTAGTCGACGCTCCGTTTTATGCGGCCATGATGCTACCGTCAAAACTGGGGTCCTATATCCTACTGACCGCAGGTCTTTCGCTGTCTGACCTAGAAGTCAGCCCGCTCTGCGTGAACGGTATGAAACTCCTTACTTATGCCCACGACCTCGGTGGCATACCGCTTACTCAATCAATGGCGAATTTTAACAGAAGGTGTGTGGAGTGGGCAGCTCAGGAATTCCGTTGGCCTGGTTACGAGCCTGACGATCTGTACGCAGTGAACAAGGTACTTAACGAGCCAGACTTCCCACCCTTGTTTGGATTGCACAGCATGTTCTTGAATACCCGTCTCATACGGCACTTCAAGGGGAAGGCGGTCCTGACGAAGGCTGGGAGGGCGGTCCTTGGCCAGCACGGCAGGCTCCAAGCCCAGCTTTTTGATCGAGCATTTTTCGACAGCGATCCTTACGGCGGCGACCCACGCGTGATTGAGGCTGGTCTCTGGGACGTCGGACATATCTTGACCGTTGTGAGCAATCGCTTGGGAGATTGGGTCAGCTTGGCGGATTTTACGGAGTGTAGCGTGCCAGTCGATATCTTCCCGACTACCGGGCCGCTTGGAGCAAAGCATAACGCTATGCTGTTTGTATCCATTAATGCCGTCCGTCCGCTCAGTTGGCTAGGCCTAATCGAAGTGGAAAAAGGGGAGGGCGGCCTTGGAAATTTGGGAGGGCGGCATCTGCGAAAGACGGTGTTGTTCGACAAATTCGTCCGTTTTGCAAGCTTGCAAACAGGAAGTGACAGTGTGCATTAAGCGGTCAGGACAAGCGTGATCACGGCTTCAGCGCCATGTCGTTACGCTCCTAACCCCGGATCCCACGCCACTCGATGACGTCCTCCATCTGCACCCAGATGGTTTCCTCCTCACCAGCGCGGCCGTGCTCAAGTTTATATGTGGCGACTTCGCCAAATAACCCGGCGTACTCCGTCAGTCGTTTCATAGAGCCGTCAGCAGGAGAAGCTACGCCCTCCAGTGCCTCCCGTGTGACAATGACGAGCCAGTCAGCCGTGTCATCCGTCATCGGAATGTGCCCGTTCTCATCGCTAAGGAATGGAGGGTGATCGGCGCGCATTGACAAAGCCATAGGACGTCCTCTTCGAAATAATTTACCTGACAGGAAATTCCGCCCACCAGTTTCCGTTCCCTGACGACGTCCCAGAAAAAGAATCTGCAACTGCAGATAGGGAATTTTTTCCTAGCCTCATGATTCGGCTGATGAATCCGAATATCCAGTTCTGCGGTACCAGCAACCGTCTGAAATCAACGGCTTGACTCACCACCGCCAACGGAACATTAGAAGAACATCTGAAATTTGGCGATATGAAATCGCAGTCAACGCGAGCCAGGGAGGTCCGTGAATGAGAACGCATGTCCGGACCTCGCTGACTGTTGAGGAGCTCCGCGAACAGATTGCCACGCTGGAAGGCGCGGCGGTTCGGAAGGCGGAATGTCTGCCGTTCGGGATCGGTGAAATCGATGAGAAGCTGCCTGGAGGCGGTCTGGCTCACGGCAGGCTCCACGAGTTCGCCGGGGGAGGCAGTGGCACTGTTGACGGCGCGGCCGCGGCCCTGTGCGTCGCCGGGATTGCCGCAAGGACCAGAGGGCACATCGTCTGGTGCCTGACGCGGCCGGACCTTTTCTTCCCGGCGCTTGCTCAGGCAGGACTGGATGCCAACCGCGTGATTTTTGTGGAAGGCGAGAAGGAAGAAGATGTCCTGGCCTCCATGGAGGAGGCTCTTTCGTTCGGCGGTCTCGGCGCTGTGATCGGCGAGCTGGTTAGATTGCCGATGGTCGCGAGCAGGCGGCTTCAGCTCGCAGCCGAAAAGACCGGGACGATGGCGATCGTTGTCCGACGATGGAGGCGGCAGACAGAGGCCAATGATTTCGGACAGCCAACGGCGGCAACGACGAGATGGAGGGTAAGCGTGCTGCCGTCGGAAGACCTTCCGGTACCTGGTCTTGGGCGTGGCCGATGGCTGCTTGAGTTGATGAGAGTAAAGGCGGGCGGGTGTGCCGAGTTCGAAGTAGGAGCCTGTGATGTCGAGGGTCGTATCAATCTATCTGCCGGATCTGGCGACCGATCGCATTCGTCGGGCCGATCCGTCCATTCCGGCTGAAGAGGCAATCGCCGTCATCGCGAAGAGCGGATCCAAACGCTGGGTGTCCGCTGTCGATGCTGCCGCCAAGAAATCCGGCCTGAAAATCGGGATGCCTGCGGCAAAAGCCCAGGCGCTGTTCCAGGGGCTGATGATGGTTGAAGCCGACCCTCTCGCCGACGCATTGGCGCTCGAACGGATCACCCTATGGGCGCTGACGCAATACTCGCCGATCGTTGCCGTCGATGCGCCCGACGGGATCGTCATGGACACGGAAGGTGCCGACCATCTTCAAGGTGGCGAGGAGCTCATGCTCACCGGAATTGCCAATCGTTTCCGCGGAAGAGGGCTCAGCGTCAGAGTGGCCATCGCTGACACCTGGGGAGCGGCGCATGCATGCGCGCGTGCTATCACCCGAGAGACAGTCATCGTTCCGCGCGCGCAGACCGTTCGAGCTGTTGAAAGGCTGCCTATCGCACTCCTGCGACTACCTGCGAAAATCCTGGCTGACCTCAGGACGTTGGGCTTCCAGTCGATCGGTCAGCTCTCGGCCACCCCGCGCGCGCCGATCGCGCTGCGGTTTGGCCCGGAAGTCGGTCGCCGCCTTGATCAGATGTTTGGAAGGATCGGCGAGCCCATCGATCCTGTTCGCTCGCCGGAACTCGTTAAAGTCAGCCGGGCGTTTCAAGAGCCCATTGGCGCGGCGGAGACGATCGATAAATACGTGGGTCGGCTTGTCGCTGAACTCTGTATTGAACTTGAGAAGAAGGGGCTCGGCACCCGCCGCACCGACCTGATCGTCGACAAGGTCGATAATACACGACAGGCCATCCGTGCGGGAACTGCAAAACCTGCTCGCGATGTTCGATGGCTTACAAAGCTGTTCAAGGATCAAACCGAGAAGATCGAACCTGGTTTCGGGATCGAAAGGCTGACCCTCGTCGCGGTCATGTCCGAGCCCCTTGAGGAAAGCCAGCGGACATCATCGCTGGTCGAGGAGGAAGTCCGAGATTTCACGCCACTGATCGACATCTTTGGGAACCGAGGCCAGAGGGTCTATCGGGTAGCACCTTTTGCATCCGACGTACCCGAGCGCAGTGTCCGGCGTATCGGTGCCGCTGCCGATGATGTCGCTGTAGCCTGGTCGCCTCAATGGCCACGTCCCATTTGGCTTTTCCATCGCCCCGAGCAGGTCGACGTGATCGCGCTGATGCCCGACCATCCGCCTGTTAGCTTCACCTGGCGCGGGAAGCGCCGAAAGGTCAGGCGTGCCGACGGTCCCGAACGGGTGTTCGGGGAATGGTGGCAACGCGACAGCGAACTGGACGCCGTGCGCGACTATTTTGCCGTCGAGGACGACGCAGGCGAACGGTTCTGGATATTCCGGTTGGGAGACGGCGTCGACATGGCCACGGGCTCGCATCGATGGTTCATTCACGGGATTTTTTCTTCATGAGGTATGCCGAACTCCAGGTGACGACGCATTTCTCTTTTCTACGCGGGGCATCCTCCGCGGATGAGCTATTTGCCGCTGCCAAGGAACTCGGCATTGAAGCAATCGGTGTCGTTGATCGCAACAGCCTGGCTGGCATTGTCCGCGCCCTGGAAGCTTCACGGGCCACGGGTATCCGCCTCGTAGTCGGGTGTCGCCTCGATCTCCAGGACGGTATGTCGATCCTCGTCTACCCGACGGATCGGGCCGCCTATTCACGCCTGACCCGTCTGATCACGCTGGGCAAGAGCAGGGGAGGCAAGAACAACTGCATCCTGACGCTCGATGACGTTATTTCATATTCCGACGGCCTGCTCGGTATTCTCGTACCCGACGTCGCGGACGGTGTCTGTGCTGCTCAACTTCGAAAGATGGCCGATATCTTCGGAGATCGCGCCTACATGGCATTGTCTCTGCGTCGTCGTCCGAACGATCAGCTCCGGCTCCACGACCTGTCCAACATGGCGACGAGGCACCGGGTGAAGACGGTCGTGACCAACGATGTGCTCTTCCACGAGCCGGGTCGTCGGAAGCTTCAGGATGTCGTCACCTGCATCCGCAACAATACGACAATCGACGAGGTCGGTTTTGAGCGTGAGCGCCACGCTGATCGATATCTTAAGCCGCCACAGGAAATGGAGAGGCTGTTCCCAAGGTATCCGGAAGCTCTTCGCCGTACGATGGAGATCGTCGATCGCTGCAAGTTCTCTTTGGAAGAACTGACATACCAGTATCCGGAGGAAGCCATCATTCCCGGCAAGACACCGCAGGAATCTCTGGAGCACTATGTCTGGGAGTGTGTGCCGGACAGGTATCCGGAGGGATTGCCGCCAGAGGTCCTCAAGACCGTCCGTCACGAGCTCGACCTCATCAAGGCGATGAAATACGCGCCATACTTTTTGACGGTATTCTCGATTGTCCGCTTCGCACGGTCGCAGGGTATTCTTTGCCAGGGACGCGGATCAGCGGCGAACTCGGCCGTCTGCTACATACTCGGCGTGACATCGATCGATCCGTCCACGAACGACCTGCTGTTCGAGCGGTTCGTATCGCAGGAACGGGACGAGCCGCCAGACATCGATGTCGATTTTGAGCATGAGAGGCGCGAAGAGGTCATCCAGTGGATCTACAAGACCTATGGCAAGGAGAAGGCAGCCCTCTGCGCAACAGTCACACGGTATCGCGCCAAGGGGGCGATCCGTGACGTAGGTAAGGCGCTCGGCCTGCCTGAAGATCTGATCAAGGCGCTGTCGTCCGGTATGTGGTCGTGGTCGGAGGAGGTCAGCGATCGGAACGTAAAGGAGCTCAACCTCAATCCGGACGACCGCCGCCGGTGTTGACCCTAAGGCTGGCGCAGCAGCTCATGGGCGCGCCGCGGCACCTCGGCCAGCACCCTGGCGGCTTCGTACTCACGCATGACCGACTGGATGACCTGGTTCCGATCGAGCCTGCCAGCATGAAGGATCGCCAGATCATCGAGTGGGACAAAGACGACGTCGAGGCGCTCAAGATGATGAAGGTCGATGTCCTTGCGCTCGGCATGCTGAGCTGCATGGCCAAGGCGTTCGAGCTCATTCGCGAGCACAAGAACGATGATCTGGATCTCGCCAAAATCAGGCAGGAAGACGCGGCTACCTATTCCATGGTCAGGAAGGCGGACACACTCGGCACGTTTCAGATTGAAAGCCGTGCTCAGATGTCGATGCTGCCGCGCCTCAAGCCGAGGACATTTTATGATCTGGTGGTCCAGGTCGCGATCGTTCGACCGGGGCCTATCCAGGGCGACATGGTGCACCCTTACCTGCGCCGTCGAGAAGGCAAGGAAAAGGTCGAGTATCCGACCCCGGAACTCGAGGCCGTGCTTGGCAAGACGCTGGGTGTGCCGCTGTTTCAAGAGTCTGCGATGCGGGTCGCGATGGTCTGCGCAGGGTTCACGGGCGGGGAGGCTGATCAGCTCCGCAAGAGCATGGCGACCTTCAAATTCACAGGGGGTGTCAGCCGTTTCAAAGACAAACTGGTCTCGGGGATGGTTGGAAATGGTTACACACAGGAATTCGCCGAGAAAACGTTTTCGCAGCTTGAAGGCTTTGGTTCCTATGGTTTCCCCGAAAGCCACGCGGCGAGCTTCGCGTTGATCGCCTATGCCAGCAGCTTCGTGAAATGCCATTTCCCTGATGTATTCTGTACCGCACTGCTGAATTCACAGCCGATGGGATTCTATGCGCCTGCTCAGATCGTCTGGGATGCCAGAAATCACGGTGTCGAGGTCCGCCCGGTTTGCGTCAATCGATCTCGGTGGGATTGCACGCTCGAGCGGGTGGGCAGTACGGATCGACACGCAGTTCGCTTGGGCATGCGTATGGTCAAAGGCCTTGCGGTTGCTGATGTAGCGAGGATCGTGGCGGCGCGAATGGACACAGGGTTCGAATCTGTCGATGACATGTGGCGGCGGTCGGGTATCCCAGCAGCATCCCTCGTTGAACTGGCGAAAGCGGATGCGTTCCGGCCCTCCCTGAAGTTGGAACGCCGCGACGCGCTGTGGGCTATCAAGGCTCTGAGGGACGAGCCTCTCCCGTTGTTCGCCGCGGCGGCAGAACGGGAGGAGAGGGCGGTCGCGGAGCAGCAAGAGCCTGAGGTCGAGCTGCGGCAGATGACGGAAGGGCACAATGTCGTGGAAGACTATGGCCATACCGGGCTGACACTTCGGGAGCACCCGCTTGCGTTCCTGCGGAAAGACCTTGCCAGACGTAATATGGTGACCTGCGACGACGCTATGAACGCCCGAGATGGCCGCTGGGTTTACACAGCGGGACTTGTACTTGTCCGTCAGAAGCCTGGCAGCGCTAAGGGCGTTATGTTCCTGACAATCGAGGATGAAACAGGGCCAGCCAATGTTGTGGTCTGGCCGTCGCTGTTCGAAAAGCGGCGCAGAGTTGTTCTGGGCGCGAGCTTGATGGCGATTAACGGACGCATCCAGAGAGAAGGCGAGGTCGTTCACTTGGTGGCCCAGCAGCTCTTCGATCTCAGCGGGCAACTATCCGGCCTGGCGGATATGGATGTGGAGTTTAAGGTGACAAGCGGACGGGGGGATGAGTTCGCGCATGGCTCGGCCGGTGGCGGGGATTCAAGGGATCGGGCACCGACACCGAAGCCGCGCGACATTTTCATTCCGGATTTGCACATTGATAAGTTGAAGGTGAGGGCGCGGAATTTTCATTGATGCAGGGAATGCTTTGGACGCGCTTGGCGTAAAGAGATTGGACATCGGGAATGAGTTGCGCCCGGCGTGCCCTGGTTAGCTCTCCGCGGGCTGGTGGCTCCGCGTCGATCTGTCAACGCCAAATGCTCGGGGGTTAATCAAAATCTACACGCCCTCCGACTAACCGAAAAAACAGGATACGTACGAAGAGGCGACATATTGTCCTTGGGGGACGGCGATGAGAGGATCCGGTTTTTTTCCGCGGGACCGTCAGCGTTGTCCTAAATCGATTGTCACCATCTGAACGAGGTCAGCCGATGAACAAATTTGCAGTCGAGGCGGCCTTAGGCGTCCTTGCGAACAACATGCGGATTTATGTGGAAGCCCAGATGCGCTTCAGGGCAATTTTCAAAGTTGACCGTGAAGAGGCAGTGAATAACGTAGACCGAGCATTCGAGGCCAAGCTGGAGGCCTTGCACACTCTCTATGATGTAACGAGATCGGAGATTAGCTGGTTCGACTTCGGTGATACCGCGGTTCTTATCGGGATGCGCAACGCTATTCACCATCGTGACCATCCTCTTTTTCGAAGCCTCAATTCCGCGGTGTGTTTGGATGGGGAATATTCAAACGCGGACGGCGCGGCTCTTCTTTTAGCCCGTCACAAGATGGTTGGTGATCCGCCCATTATGATGGAACACCACTTCAAGCTTGATGACTTCCGATCTCGGCTGGACCCTGACGCCTCCTCACCTCATTTGCTAACATTCAAACACATCGTTGAAGCCCGACGGCGTTACAAAATCATCGCGGATGGCCTCGCATTCGAGAAAGTCTTCGAGATCGGCCGGGAGAACCGTTTCCCGGCCGCACAGATTTACATCGAAATGCTTCCCGTGTTCATTTCCGCGACTTCCCGTGTATTCAAAGCTCTCTTAGCTCTTGGGATCGAGTTCCAGGGGTTTGACGCAGAGGTTTATAAGCAGGCGTTTACGGCTGAACTTGCGGTAGACTTGTCTGCATTTACCTTTCGCATGCTGCGCTTACATGGATTGCACCAGACCTGAAAACAGGTAAGGGCGCAGCAACCGATATTGCTGGCGTCGACTTTGAAACGATACCAATGCGAAAATGTGTCGCTTGCACCGCTATAATGGGGGAGCGCCGAGCATAAAACCTCTTCCGGGCTGATACATTTATCAAGCCAGCTGCAGCGATAATCGCTGTGCCATGCTGATCGTCATGAAACACGGGGATGTCCATCAGTTCGCGAGGTCGGCTCTCGATGATGAAGCACTTCGGAGCTTTGATGTCATCTAGGTTGATGCCGCCGAAGGAAGGCCCAAGAAACCGAACCGCATTGATAAACTCGTCAGCGTCTTCCGTATCGATCTCGAGATCGATTGAATCGATGTCGGCAAAGCGCTTGAACAGCACTGCTTTGCCTTCCATGACGGGTTTGGAAGCAAGACCGCCGAGATTACCAAGCCCGAGGATTGCCTTGCCGTTCGAGATTACCGCAACCATATTGCCGTGTGTTGTATAGTCGTATGCGGCCGCTGGATCAGCGGCGATAGCCCGGACTGAGACCGCAACACCAGGGGAGTAGGCGAGGGACAGGTCCCTCTGCGTGGCCATAGGCTTAGTCGGAGTGATCTCCAGTTTACCCCGGCCTGCCTACAGAGCGGAAGTCGAGCGCCTCCTGTTCTGTGACGGAAGTGCCAACACCATTTGCCAAGTCTCTCATTTCAAAACCTCCCTTGCATGTGTCTGGAGATGCGCCATTCGGACGTCACCTAGCTGTATCTGCCTGCCGACCCAGGCTGCAGAACAAGCACCGTTGGAGTGGTGCTCGCGAACATATTCATTACGGGGATAGGTGCCACGACCGCAGCAAGCTCGATCGAAAAAAATGTGGTGGCTCTGTTTGCTGTCGCTGTCGTGCTCGTCTTCCGTGATGTGGTTCTCGAGGCTTGAGAAGGGTGATGGCCAGGACGATTTACGGACACCGTCGGTCTAGCGACGGTTGCGGGGGAGTACCTTGGCCCTCGATCGTAATTAACGACGTCCGAGATACGCTACGTCCGAATGAAAGCAATGTAAAATATTGAAGAACGATACTGAAGTTGCTCAACCGTGACTTTTCTTGTGCAGTCCCCACAAAGATCCGCCGACATCATTGCGAACCCAAACAGCGATACCTATCGATATTGCATCGAATTCCGTTTGTGTTTGGGGGGGGCGCAAGAGAATGGCATCCAACAATAGTATCGATCGTTCAATCCTTAGGGATGAGCCCTCCCGCGAAGACGAATTTCATGGCAAGGGCCATGAGCGAACCGCCGCCGCTCTTGCCAGGGCCATAGCAGGCTCGTCAGGAAATGACCGTGCAATCGGCCTTGACGGACCATGGGGAAGCGGCAAGTCCACCGTCGTGGAGATTGCTTCAAATATTCTGACGAAGCAGCGCGCAAAGAATGGCGCTCATTATCATTTTTTCACCTTCGATATCTGGCAGACCCAAGGTTCGTCTTTCAGACGCTCTTTCCTAGAGCACTTCCTCGACTGGACAATGTTGACATTCCCGTCTCAGCAGGCGGCGCTTGAAGCGATAGATCGCAATGTCAAAGGCAAGGTACGTCACGTTCAGTCGAGGAACCAGTCGGTACTGGATTGGTGGGGAGTTATCGTCATCAGCACGTTGCCTTTCCTGCCGCTGTATTACTTTTGGGCGAAATCAGTATTTGACAGCTCGAGTGCGACGTCTCCCTTTCTTCATTCGTATCCATTCATTCTGCTGGTCAGCTTCGCCGTTGTGACATTGGCCTGGGCGGGCTGGAAGTGTGTAACGGACAAAAGCGAGCAGGGTGGACGGTGGTGGCATAATCTGAACTTGCGATATCGTCAGGCCTTATCCCAGACGCTGTTGATCAGCTCGAAACAGTTCGAGGATCAAAAAGTAACACAATACATTCGCGAAACCGACCCGAACGATTTCGAATTTCAGAAAACACTGCGTGAGATTCTCGCGATCGTGCAGACTGAGAAACGGAAGATCGTACTCGTATTAGACAACATTGATCGACTTCCGAAAAAGGAAATCAATGAATATTGGGCCCAGGTACGCGCGGTTTTTTCCAACGGACAGCCCAAAGCCCGTGCTACGGCCAACACTGCGGTTGTGGCGATCGTGCCCTATGACCGCCACTTGGTTGAGACAGAGCAGAAGAGTAAGGACAGCTCCGTGAAAACGGAGACTAAAGATACAGGCCGGGCAGCGTTGGTTTCGTCTCTTGGATCCCGGGAAATATTCTCAAAGACATTCAACGAGATTTTGCAGGTCTCACCGCCCGTTATGTCGAACTCGCGTGATTTCTTTCTCGAAAAGATCGCCATGGCGCTTCCAAGTGTGTTGGATCGCGACGAGCTGTTCCGAGTTTACCTAATCTTCGATCAGATCCTGCGCAGTGCGAACGGAAACGCCACTCCTCGACAGATCATAGCGTTTATCAATGAACTGACAGGAATGTATGTTCTCCATGACGGAAGGTTCAGGCTTCCGACAGTTGCCGTCTACATTGCCCTTCAGGATGGCCTGGAAGCCGATCCAGATATTCTGAATCAGGCATCCAGTATCGATACGAGACTTCGCGCGCTGGCTGATGACAACGAGCTCGAGCAGAACCTGGCTGCTATAATATTCAACGTCGACCCCAATCTTGCACTCCAGCTTCTCCTGGATAATCGGATAAAGGACGCGGCCTCCCGTAGCGCGGGAGAACTGCTACAGATGTCGGACGCTCCAGGTTTCGATCTGCGAGTGGACTTTGTCGTCCAAGACAGCGTTTACGAATGGCAGCAGGGCGGCGAATATGCATCGGTGGTAAGCAATTTTGCGGAACTGGCGAAAACCTACAAGGGTGATGCGCTTGCCCATTTCAGCAGCAGTCTCGTGCGGTCCGTCAGGAAGTTAGAACGGCTTTCGTTGAAACCAGCCACCTATGAGCGTGTTATCAAAATTCTGGATCTTGTCGCCGCCGAAGATCGTCTGGAAACGACAGAGCTTCTGTTACACGCCGCGTTTAGGGATCTGGCGGACAGGGAGCTAAACGTCGAAAGTGGCCGTCAATGGATCACATTTGTAGGTCATCTCAATCGGCGGCTGCTCGAGGATCAGGCGTCAGCGATATCAGCATCGGCACTCTCAACAATCTCCCTGCCAGAGGTGCCGGATTTCATGTTTGGCGCAGCAGCCAATATCGTGAAGGAAGGCCTGACCTTTAACGTCCTCAAAACAGGTCGGATCGAACTTGGTGAATACGAGACCCGTTTTCCTATTTTGGCTGTCACTCAACCTGCCGAGGCTAGTTCTGCCTTCCTCGTCATGAAGGCCGGGTCACTGCTTGCGGACAGCACACTTAAAGTCGTTTTCGATGCTCTCGTTGTCGCTCTTTCGAGCGCAGAAATCGAAGATTTAACCAGATTCAGGCATCAGCTGGAGCTAGCCGCAGAAGTATATGCCTATCACTCATCGACGACACGCGCAGAGTTAGACGCAACGACAATGTTCGGTGCTTCAACGTTCTACGCTAACCTCTATCAGTGCATGGAAACGGGCGACGAGAAGGCCTTAGGCTCGGCGCTGTTCCTCGCCGTCATGATTTACACGGAAGCTGGACCACCAGTTCCTACGATACGTGGCGCAAACAGCCGAGTTGCGGAAAACTCGGACGAATTCAAATGGTTCGCTGGGCATTTCACCGATGTCTCAGGTCTGTCGAAGGATCAGTTCCGACAAATTTCACGGCTCTTCCTGCAAGCCGCAGCTGTGACGTCTGTCATCAGCCGTGGAAGCGCTGCGCCCGACCACCCGCTTTTCATCGGGATCATACGCTCGGCGCTTACCGACGTGAGGCTGCCAAACATAAACCTGGCTAATCTTCTCAAACATTATCGATACCTGAGAGTTGTGGTGGGTTCGGAAATGCCTTCGACATTGGCTCGGCTTTCCCTGCCATTGCCAGACAACGCCATCGCAGAACTCCAAACGGAACAGCTAACTCCGGATTTTGTGCTCGATATCCAAAGCCAGACGTCGAATGTCTGGGGGCAGGTCATCGAGAGGATCAAAGGCATGCTCCTCGATCTTCCGATTGCTGATTGGACAGACCGTTTCACGAGTACCGACGAATTGACGCAAATCCTGTTCCATCTGGTCGAACGCTCCGACTTCAAATTCACGGACCCCGCGTTTCGAGCAGTCTACGTCGACTTCACTCTTGGCATGCTGGCAGGGCGCTACACCGTTGAAGCGCCTGATCGGTATGACCTGCTCCTCGATTCAATTCCGGAAAATTTTCATCCTGATATCCTCCGGCAGCTCCGTGAGCAAATCGAAGGCGTTGGCCCCGATAGCCTGACGGCCGCAGCGATTGCGATGCCGAAAACTTTATCGAAGATGATTATGGCGGCTGATCGTATAACCCGGGAGGAAAAAGACAATTTGATCCGCTTCCTTCTTTGCCCGGCATTGGAGGGCCTGGTCAAACCAGTGATTGCGGCCTTCGAGTCGCTGGGACGCGCCAAGATTAAGGATATGATGAAGGCATCGGAGGAGAGCACTCGACAAAAGCTAAAAGGAGCCTCCGCCTCGTTCTCGACGGCGAGCCGTGACAGGGATTGGTCGAAGAGAGTGGGCGAATTGCTGTATGGCCGGAAAGAAACAAAGAATCTGTTTCAGATCTGGTTTGGGAAAGAACCTGAGGAAGTTGATGAAGCAGAATAGCAGAGCCAGACTGGACGTTGGCCCGTCGCAAGTGAAGTTCATCGCGGGTCTGAACTTCGCGTAGGAGGCCCGGGATCCGCAACCGCGTCATCATTTTTTCAGCGAAGAAAACATCGCGCTCAAATCCCTGTTTGAGAATTCCCCGCTTGGTCCTGAATTTCCGAACCTGTTTGTCGATCGGCTTTCGGAACTCCCGCCAACTCCATGCTGCTCTTCCCACTGTTGCTGCATGTCTTCCTCCATCTGCATGGAGCTCAGGTATTCCTGTAGCTCACGTTTTTTCCAGGAGTCGACTGCGGTTTCAGAGTAGGTTTCGATTTTGTCGATGCTCTTGAGCCATTCACTTACGATCGATTCAGGATCCTGACGGTTGCTTAATGTGCTGACTCCCATGATGTCGACAGATTCCTGAACAGCTTCGTCGTATAACCGATTGAACTCCTCGCACATTTCAACGGCCGATGAAGCAAGACCAATGGCGAGATCAGCTAGCTCCTCAATGTCCATGACGTAGTCACGAGCTGAGACCAGTCTGAAAATCTGGAGACGGAGATATCTTGCATATGGCCCAGCATATGGAAGCCCTTTGAACCTGCCCTCGGTCAACTCGTCTATAATCCGCGGGAGCTTGCTCTCAACCGTCCAGAAGTGTTCGGAAAGCCCGTCGTTGCGGAGAGATTGACAAAATTCAGTGTTGTCTGTTTCGACGATAAGATCGCCGACGTAGTCTGCAAATTCATTCAGCGGTTTTCTGTCGCTTGGAATACCAGATCGCATGGCCTTGAGTAGAGAGCTTGCCACTTCCCTGAGGCTTTTATTACCACTGGGAAAGGTCTGTTTCGATTTCTTCCAAATGGCTATACCGGTGGAGGTGGTGTGAACGGCATTTGCCAAGGGTATCAGGACACCAGGATCGCTGGTCTCGCGTGAAAGAAAATCCTGAACTGAAGGATTTATGAATTTGGCCCTGTTTACATCTATCACAAGAAAAGATGACTTCACCTCGCGCAGGGCTTCCTCGAGCATAGTCGCGCGCACGAGTGATCCGTCGACCGCACCGAATGAAGAGAGAGACCGTTCAAAAAATGGTTTAAGCTTTTCCAACGGCACTCCGGTATCGGGAAAATGCTCGTAGTCTGAAAAAAACATACAAAACAGCAAGACCTGGGCCTTCGTGGAGATATGCTGCCTGAATGCTTTTTCCCAAATTTTTTGTGGGTTATCGAGCGCCCGCAGGAACTGTGCCGGATAGTCCTTCGCCGCCACGTCCCGATGAAGTATTTCGTCGGTCATCCACTGAATGATCCGAGGCATGTAGTGTCTGTGGTCGACAATTCGGCGCACCGTATCACCTTCAAGTAGAGCTTGAACCGCCGCGTCATCAATCCCAGAGTGGTAGAGGTGGTTATACAAAATCCGGGCCTTTAGCTCCCTCGTGTAGGTTTCTAAATTCAACACCATTTCCGTGAGCTCGACACGCCTATCATCAAGGGCCTCCGAGATGATGCGGGCAGACTGCAGGATGTACGCTCGTGTGGTCAGGATGAATCGCTTCGATTCGCTCCGCGAAACAGAATTGAAAAAGCCTGCTATTTTTGCGTCGTCTTTCGCCAAGCGACTGGGATCCAGCTTTATCGATCCAAGAAAGTCATCAAAAATGAACACCTGTCGGTTTTCTGACTCGAACATCCTCCGCCCATCGTCGATGGAGCTCATAGATACGAGCTCCCAACCCATGTCGCTGTATTCCGCGGCTAGGACCTGAGCAAGTGTCGTCTTACCCACCCCCGGCGGCCCTGATATTATGAGGCAGTGGGTCTGATCCAGGATCTTCTTGGACATCTCCAGACTGGGATTGGCTACGTAAACCTTCAATATGCGTTGGATCTCGTCTCGAGTTGACTCCGTAAAGACGGAAACGTCGTTAGTAAGGATGCGCTGTAGAATTGTCGTGCTTGTAATCCAAAGTTTGATGTTACGTTTTTCGACGTCGCCGTGTTTTGCGAGCAGAGCGTTCAATTCGCCGCGACCCCATATGTCGGCGGTTGCCACGGAAGGATGGCCAAGGAGGCTGCGTAGTTTTTCCTTTCGTTTTGGGGTCAGCGGTTGTGACGTTAAAAAAAAGTATCTTGTTGGATTTAACCCGATCAGATTGCGGTTCTCCGATGCGGCAGCAGTTTGGAGGTCCGACCACGTACTGTTCTTGTAGTGTTTTGCCTGGAGGATGATGCGACCTTCGGCCGAGCTATGACGTCCGTCCATGCCGCCGTCTCGGCCTTCCGAAAAGCGCTCAAAGCCGAGACCTGTTTCAGCAGCAACAAGGTCGACAGACACGCCCTCAAATTCAATGGGCGAGAGATTGCCGAAATCATACCTGTCGGACATCGCGGTTTCCTTATCAAGCTGTGAAACTGAAGCCTATCCAACGCGACGGCGGGACGACAGAATATAACGAATAAGACGGCGCTTAGCAAAAACGCACCACCACTGGAGCACCCGTCGCACTTGGTCCACCATCGATGCGTCGGGCTCCCGCCGGGCACGGTTTTACCTTACAGCTGGGAGCTTTAACGAGACGGGGAAGATTTCCTCGTGGACACAGACTGGTCGCGCTTGGTCAACGAGACGGCGCTGGACAATCATCGACGGTTAGCCTGCCGTCGAGAGGTGCCATCATGTGGCAAATAATGTGCGGTCTCATCTCGGTCTCCAAGATATGTGATATTCTGGCTGTTGGAAGGACGGGCTGGTCAGAAATCAGCAGTCATTGGATTGGCACCAATGCGTCCGTCGCGTGAATTCAGGCGGCCGATATCAGCCATGTCTGCTGCGTCGAGAGTGAATGAAAAGACGTCGAAGTTTTCAACGATGCGGCTTGGCGTGACAACTTTGGGATGACGACCAGGCCATTCTCGATTTGCCACCGGATAATGACCTGCGCGAGAGTGCGGCCATGTTTTGCAGCGACAGCAGCGATTGCAGGGTCGGTAAGCGTTGCCCTGTCCAAGGGGGCTCCAGGATTGCGTTGTAATCCCGAGCTCCGCATGGTGTCCACGAAGATCGTGCTGCTGGAAACGGGGGTGCAACTCAAGTTGGTTCAGGGCAGGGGTTACGCCAGTCTCCCCGATGATCCGGTCGAGGTGCTCGTGCTCAAAGTTGGATACACCAATCGATTTGACGCGACCTTCCCCCTGTAGGCGTACCGACGCCTTCCATGTGTCGACGAACAGGCCACGACGAGGAGACGGCCAATGGATCAGATACAGGTCGACATAGTCCAGACCGAGGCGGCCGAGGCTTTAATCCAGCGCCACCAGTGTACTTTGGAACCCCTGGTCCTCATTCCACACTTTTGTTGTTACGAACAAATCTGCTCTGTCGATGTCTGCGGCTCGGATAGCCGACGCGAAAATCTAGGTTGCAATCCACCATCCACCAACATATTCCATAGGTGGCGGGCCTGTAGCTCAATTGGTTAGAGCCGTCGGCTCATAACCGATTGGTTGCAGGTTCGAATCCTGCCGGGCCCACCGGACTTTTCTATCGCCTCAGAGACTGGACTGTCCTCTCAGAAAGCCACATTTTGCCAAAAGTGACCACTGAAGCCACTCGGCAGATGCATCAGGGTTGCGCAACGGAACGGGCGCTCACCCTTAAGCAACAACGTCGCTACGCAGCGCTGCGGCATGTTGCCCGTCGGTGAATTTATGGTGCTCGTCGTCGAGGGAGCGATCAAGCTGCAAATTTTGACGGTACAGCCGTGTTTAACCTAGACTGGCTCGCCCCCACAGGTCGCGCCAATATTCCAAGCCCGCAGGCCGCAGCTTTTAACAGCGCGTCAGTTCCTTTCTCACCTGATGCAAGCAGCGCGGTTCCATTTGACGGCGATCTGCCAGACGAGCCGTCCGGACGTAGAAATTTCAGCTTTCGGGTGAAGAGCACGGCGTCCGATTTTTCCCATGCTGCTTGAAACCATGGCGCACTTGTCCTGTCCGGTGCCAGCGCGATGCCATTCCCGTGGGCAAAGAAGCGATCAAGCCACGGCTGGATTCCATTACGGCCGCCAAAGGGAGGGTTCATCCATATAAAGCCCTGCCAGGCGGCTTTGGTATCGAGCTTGGTCAGAAATCTGTCGGCTGGCACCGCGGTTGCGAGCCCGATAGGGGAGGCGACGTCGAGGTCGAACCTGCAACCCAATGCTTCAAAGACATGTCGCGGAGTGAACCATTCGTCCGACTTGCCAGCTGTATCCCAGTATCCCATTCCGAGCCGATCCCTGTGAAGCGCGCGCTTTGATGTACTGCGTGCCAGGGCAGGGTTCCCTCTCCCTGGCTTCGCACTCGTCACGCGGACTCTGAATGTGCGCGGGAAACTGAAGCTCGTTCGTCGCAGACATCAACGTACCTGCCAGCATCGAGAAGCTGCTGCAGAGAACTGTACACCTGTGGAAGCTGCCATCCATTGAACGGCGGGTCAAACGACCTCAATGCGCTGTACCGCGACTGCCGGATCTCTAGACGGCCGTCCGTGAGGTCTGCGAACTCGAGCTCCCGTCCGGACTTATCGCCGTCCACATAGTCAAATCGGATCAGCAGTGTACTTTCGGCTCTTTCCACGATCTCAAGGTTCTGAACTTGGACCACGCAATGCTCCAGGTTCGAAGCGGGAAAGAACGGCGTCCAGTCTCGACCATCAAAAATTTCGGCGAGGTTTGCCAGAATATCGACTTTGGCGGCCGGGTCCCAGACCAGGACATTACTCAAAGCTTGTTGATATTCCAGGGATCGACTGCGGATCAGCGGGTGGTATTTCTCCTGAACGATCAAGTCCTGGGCCGCGTATCGCAAGGATCTTTCACATGAGAGCATCTCCTCATATGTGTCGAACACCTCAATATCGAGATCGAATGGATCGGAAAATGCTGGAATTGGTTGACGCGTGCCGTAGCGGTTGATTGTGGATTGCGGCATGTCGCGTTCGACGTCAATAACTAATCCATATCCGTGATAGCTTCTGGAGCCATCAGGGCACGGTCGGGCACCGAGGAAAGTACGGGTCGATACAAGATTCCAAGACAGATCTGGTAGAGCTTGCCCAATCGCAATAGCAAGGGTTGGCCCAGCAGTTTTCATATTAGCGCCGTCGTTTACGATATGCATGTCGAAACGGAGATGGTTCATTCTGATTTCCTTTTTCGCCACCTTCCGGCAGCCGTTGGCGCTGGCACGAACACGGCCGCCGAACAATTGTAAATATCGAGAACGGGGAGACTTATTGCGGTATCCGAAGCGATGGCTCCACCCGGGGAACGGCGGGCGCGGAGGTCTATCAAACGCGGGCTACGGCGGCATTGAAGTTTGAACGCTCACCAACTGTGTATCCATATTCCCGGTACTGCTGCAGCTTCCAACCCTTGGCGTGCTTCCACACAATCGCGGCTACATCCTTCGGAGCAAGGTCGCCGTATGTCCAAGGGCCCATCACAGCAACATCCCAGTACCCGTTGCCGCCATCGAATTCTCGGGCGTCCTCACAACAGTTGTCCATCCAGTATTCGACCTCATCAACCAAACCTCCGGAACCTCGAAGACCACATTGAATAACGTCTTTGATGTGTTGATCAGAATTGGAGCGGAATCCATTGATGAATTGCGCAGCACATTGTGTCGCTAGACTTTTTACTAACATTGGTGGGACGCAATACTCAGCTCCAATGCTCACGTTACTCATCCTTATATCCGTTCTTCTCACAATAAGGTCGTGCAGATTTTCGTCTCTGGCAAGAGGAAAGTGAACGGAATAAGAACTTTTTTATCAAGGCGCGATGACCCGCTGCACATATCACTGGACGATGGCTAGTGAGGGACAGGGCATTTCTGAAAGCGATCCTTACAGCCTCGCGGATACCTGTTGTAGCGAATGGGCAGCAGTTGACGCCGTGCCGGGCTACAGGTCTAAGGTGCTGGTAGGCGGCCTAGCTTCGAGAGCCGGGGTTGCACCTATCTGAAGCTGCCACTACATCGGCGGCTTCGATCTTCACAATAAGGTCGCCGAAAATGTTGCAGAGAGCAGCGTTCGGACAGCTGCTGGCAATGCCGCCAGACGGTGTAAATCGGAAAGTTTGATGCCCTCGCTTGGGCAGGCACCCGTCTCGGTGACGGGTCATACGCTAGCTGAGCAGCACAGCCGGGTGGTCGTCAACGCGATTGTCAAAACTTGGGACTGTGCCCATAAAGAGGACTTGGTTAGACGGAAATACATGGGCAGCGCTCAGGCAGCCTGTTGCATACGCCCCCGTATCGACACCAACCCTACCGGGCGCAGTCTCACAAAGGTTCGAGACATTCGGAGTATGCCCATGAACGACCGTTTTCTCGAACCTTCCGCGATAAGACAAAAACGGCTCGCGGATCCACATGAGATCGTGGCGAGTTTGGTCCGCGAGAGGCACGCCAGGGAGGATTCCCGCATGCACGAACACATGCGCTTCGGTTTCGACGAAAGATTTGGCTCCCCGCAGCATTTTAAGGTGTTCACCGGGGAAATGCAGACGAAGATCATCGACGCAAAATTTATCCGGGTCGAAACCGTAAGAGATCAGCGTCGCGTCGCCTCCAAGTCTCGTGACCCAATGGTTCAGCGCCTTTTTCGGGTCGTCGCCCGATAGTTCGTCGAGGATCCGGATTGGGAACCAATCGTGATTTCCGAGGATAAGCTGCGACAGCGGATTTTCTGCCAAGGCTTCGCTAACGAGGTGCATTGCTCCGGCACTGTCGGGGCCGCGATCAATGATATCTCCGAGGAAGATCACACGATATTCGATCTCCATATCACTGGCACGTTTTTTTATCGCATCCAGAAGGAGTGTCAGGAGGTCTGCTCGACCGTGAATATCGCCAATGGCGAATGAGTGCAGTCCATTCATCGTGATCCTCCAGCTAGATCACGTATGGCACGGGAATAGTTAGGTTTGGGTTTCGAGGCAAGAAATCGGCTCTGATGGATATCGAAGAGATGTCAGGAGAGCGACTCGGTGAGATCACCCCGAAAGGAGTGCACGTTTGACGTTCCGCGGTCCACAACGGCCTTAGCGATTAGCGAAGGGGCGGTGCCTAACATCCGTCGCGCATATATCCAAGGCCACCTAACGAGTGCCTGCGACGCCTTCATGGAAGGTCGTGATGTTGCTTCGCGGAAACTGTAAGGTGAGTGCGAGGCCGATTACAGATGCTTGTCCTCCGGCATCTCGTGTCTACCTGGGCTCATTTGCCCTCCCGGCAATGATGTTTTAGATGGCCCGTGCGCGCCTCTCGGGGAGGTCACGCCGTACGCGTGAGTCAGCGACCGGAAGCAACTCATCTTGCTCGATCTCGTATATCCTATTATGAATACTGATTTTGTTAGAGAAAACAGTAAGCGTATGTAAAAATAAGCAAAAGTTATAAGCAGTAAGCCTTTTTAGGATTATTTGTGAGCGACAAATACGATAGAATATCAACAGATATGAAGTGTAATACGACAATCATAGCCAAATACACTTAAAATTGGCGTAACTAGATCCAACTAGAAATTTTATACTAGGTCATTTTAATGATTATGGGTCATTTTAAGTGATTTCCTACATCAAACTCTCCCTCCGGCTCAGCCGAAAGGCATGTCGATGGAAGGCGACGGCTTGGTGAAGAACACCGGACCGGTCTCCGACATGTAGATGATGTCTTCAAGACGCACGCCGCATTCGCCGTAGACGCACAGCATCGGCTCGTCGGAAAACACCATGCCTGGCTCGATCAGGGTCTTGTTGCCGCGCACCATGTAAGGCGCCTCGTGCATGTCCATGCCCAGCCCGTGGCCGGTGCGATGCGGCAGACCCGGGACCTGGTAGTCCGGGCCGTAGCCGGCATCCGTCAAAACCTTGCGCGCGGCAAAATCGACCTGTTCGCAGGCGACGCCGAGCTGCGCCGCCTCGAACCCGGCACGATGCGCCTTCTGCTCCAGATCCCACAGTTCTCGCTGACGATCGGTCGGCACTCCGAACACGTAGGTGCGGGTGATGTCGGAACAATAGCGGTGCAGATGCGCGCCAAGATCGATCAGCACCATATCGCCTGGCTTCAGGGTTTGCGCGTACGGCACGCCGTGGGGATAGGCAGTCGCCTCGCCGAACTGCGCGGCAGCAAAGATGTGCGTCAGGCCGAGTTTACTATGGGCTGCCTGAATAAAACCGGTCACCTCGACCGTCGAGATACCCTCGTAAAGGCCTTGCCAAACCGCCTTGTGGACACCCAGGCTTGCCGTCATCGCCGTCTGGATGATGGCAATTTCGGTGGCTGACTTGATCTGCCGGCATGCGGCGATCAGTTCTTTGGCGCCGACCACTGCAAGGCGGTCGCCGATCTGCGTCGTGATCGGGTTGGAGAACACGAACGGCGTGGCAGGATCGAAGGCCAGCTTGCTGCCTTTCGCGCCAAGCCCGCAGATCAGTTCGGCGACGAGTATGGCCGGGTCCTCGTGCTCTTCCCAGACGGCGATTTGGCCGGCAAACACGATCAATGTCTGTGTCTTCGGCTCCTCAAAGGCCGGACTGATATAAATCGGTGCGCCGGAGGCGGGAATGATGGCGCCGTGCAGCCGTTCGCTGGCGCCGAGCGTCATGCCGGTGAAATAGGTAAGGCTGGTGGAGGTGTCGAGATAGACGGCTTTGACGTCCTGCTGCTGCATCAGCGACTGGAGTTTCGCATTGCGGCCCTGAAGTTCCTCGACGGAAATCGGCGCAACGCCGGCGGTGACGTTTTCAAATTCCTTGAGCGACTGGTCATAGGACTTGTAGGCGGGCGTACTCATGTTTGGCTCCATGCGGCGGGTCTTATGTGACGTCGTGTGATCTTGACGGTCGTCGGATTTTCATTCGGAATATTGGTAGCGGCGGGCGATGAACAGGCTGCTGGCAACCGTCAGCAGCAGCGTCACGGCCATCAGGATGAAGGACAGGGTTGCGCCGAAAGGCCAGTTGGCCTTGCCGAGCACCTCGTCGACCACCATCGGCGCCATCATCCGGAAGGCAGGCCCGCCGAGCAGCACCGGTGTTGCGTAGGCGTTCATGGTGAGGATGAAGGACAGCACGAAGGCCGCAAGGATGCCGGGCATGGCCAACGGCACTGTTACCAGCCGGAACGTCTCGAACGGGCCGGCTCCCAAGCTGAGCGAGGCATCCTGGGTATTTTGGTCAATTCCTTCAATCACGCTTTGCAGGGTCAGGACGACGTAGGGGAGATTGACCGAGATGATACCGATAAACACCGCCGTCGGAGTATACATCAATGTGAGCGGCTCGGCGATGAGACCGGTGGACATCAAAAAGTAGTTGATGACGCCGGTCTGCCCGAACGCCACTATCCATCCGGCGGCGCGCACCGCATTGCTGACGAATAGCGGCAGGATGATCGCCAGCAACAACAGCGTCTTCAGGCTGCCCGTCTGCCGGGCGATGAAGCTTGCCAGCGGCAGTCCGAGCAGGATGCAGACAATTGTAACCCCGAACGACATCAGGATCGTGGTGCGCAATCCGGCGAGATAATAGCCGTCGGACAGCAGCGACACGTAGTTGGCAATTGTCATGCCATCGACCATGAATTCGCCCGGTACGTAGCGATTGAAGCTGTAGCGCAGGAGCAGCAGCAGCGGCAGGCACAGGAAGACCACGACCATCAATGTGGCCGGCGTCAGCAATGCAGCCGCAGTGGTTCCTTTTTTGATCATTTTGCCTCCGATCGCGTGATGGCTGACCTTGGAAGGCCAGACTGGCAGATGCCAGCCGGACTATGCCCGGCTGGCTCGTCGAAAGGGATCAGCCCTTGAACGACTTGTTCCACCAATCCTGGAGCGCAGCGTCGTTCTTGGCGAGGTACTCCATGTCCTGGACGAGGAAGCCCTTGCGCTGGTCGTCGGTGTAATCGACCACCTTGGCCAGGTCTGCCTCCAGCTTGACGGTGGAATTGGTCGGTGCGTAGCCCATGCTGGTGGCAAAGGCCTGCTGCGGGGCCGGCTCCATCATGGCGTTGAGATAGGCGTAGGCCGCTTCCTTGTTCTGCGCGTTCTTCGGTACGCACATCTCGGAAAGGTACAGCACCAGGCCTTCCTTCGGCACGGCGATCTCGATCGGGATGCCGGCCTTCTTCCACATGTAGCCGCGCGCATTCCACATGATGCACATCACGCATTCTTCGGTCTTCAGTGCCTGCGCCATGGCTTCATTGGTCGGATAGATCTTGACGCCCTGCTTCTTCAGTTCCAGCAGCTTTGCCTTGCCGGGTTCGTAATCGTTCAGGCCGCCGCCGGCGATCATCGCGGCGGATTCGATCGTCGTCTGGTACTGGATATCGATCACGCCGACCTTGCCGGCATATTGCGGATCCCACAGATCGGCGTAGGAGGTCGGCGGTGTCTTGACGAATTTCGGGTTATAGAGGATCACCCGACCGGTATAGATGTGCGGCACGCTATAGGTATTGCGGAACGCGGCCGGCACATGCTTCATGTTGGGAACCTTGGTCTCGTCCAGGGTCTCTAGCATGCCGTTCTTCTGCATCTCGTAGGCGCCCTGGCCGGTCAGGCAGGCAATGTCCATCGAGCCGCGGGGCAGGCGGCGTTCGGCGAGCATTTTTGTCTTGCGCACGGTGTCGTTGGCCGTGTCGAACACCACATTGATGCCGGTATCCTTCATCAGCGTATCAACGATAAAGGATTGCTGCAGGTTCTGGTAATCGCCGCCCCAGGTGCCAACGACCACGCGGCCGGTCGGTGCTGCCCGCAACGGTCCCGCCAGCGCGGTGCTGGCGGCCAGGGCTCCGGCCATCAGGCCGAACTGTCGTCTGTTGATGCCGTTTGTCATGCTGTTCCCTTTTTTGATTGTTGTCGTTTTTTGGTAATTCGTTGCTGCCGCGCTCTCACATCAGGATGGCAGATTCTGCCGAAAAGCAGATGTTTAGCGTGCGGCCGACTTCTGCCGAAATCCCGGAATTGCCCAGATCCCGAATGGTCGTGATCACGGTGAAACCATCGCCGGAGGCGAGCCGGACGACAATCTCGATATTGCCGCCGAGAAAGACGCTGCTGACGATCACGCCTTCGAAACAATTGGCCTGGCCGTTCTGCACCGCCGAAAGGCCGATCATCTCCGGCCTGACCATCAACTCTGCATGCGCGCGGCCGTCTGCCACCGTCTTGACCAGCAGACCGCCCTTGGTCCTGAAGGTCGTTTCACCGGCCGCAATCTCGCCTTCGAAAAAATTGGTGCGGCCGATGAAGGAGGCGACGAAGCGGTTGGCCGGGCGATCGTAAAGCGACGTCGGACTGCCGATCTGCTGGATTACGCCGTCCTTCATCAC
>Ga0247730_1000361_pt1 | contig 36591 bp, 29 predicted proteins | sample UWRJL073202C2_FD_180959 | JGI IMG/M metagenome (GOLD analysis project Ga0247730, IMG submission 180959) | Plant litter microbial communities from Arlington Agricultural Research Station in Wisconsin, United States - UWRJ-L073-202C-2 | ecosystem: Environmental > Terrestrial > Plant litter >... | reverse complement strand
TGCTTCGTCGGCATCGGCCTGCCTTCCAAGGCGGCCAACCTGGCGCGTCTGACGTCGTCGCCGGACGTGGTGCTGATTTACGAATCCGGCCCGATTGGCGCCAAGCCTTCGGTATTGCCGCTGTCGATTGGCGACGGCGAGCTGGCCGAAACCGCCGACACTGTAGTTTCCACCAGCGAAATCTTCCGCTACTGGCTGCAAGGCGGTCGGGTCGACGTCGGCTTTCTCGGCGCCGCGCAAGTCGACCGTTTCGGCAATATCAACACCACGGTGGTCGGCGATTATCACCATCCCAAAGTGCGTTTGCCGGGTGCCGGTGGCGCGCCGGAAATCGCCGGTTCCGCCAAACAGGTGTTGATCATCCTCAAGCAGTCGGCCCGGGCGTTCGTCAACAAGCTCGACTTTATGACCTCGGTCGGCCATGGCGAAGGCGGCGACTCGCGCAAACGCCTGGGCCTGCCGGGCGCCGGGCCGGTGGGGATCATCACCGACCTGTGCATCATGGAACCTGAAGCGGATACCAACGAATTTGTCGTGACCACACTGCATCCGGGCGTGACCCGCGAACAGGTGATTGCCGCCACGGGTTGGGACGTGCGCTTTGCCGAGAACGTCGAGTTTTCCGCCGACCCGACTGATATTGAATTGACTGCCCTGCGTGATCTGGAAGCGCGAACCGCTGCCGCTCACGGCCAGGCGCCGGGAGAAGCGTGATGCGTGACGTCTTTATCTGCGATGCGATTCGCACCCCGATTGGTCGCTTCGGCGGCGGATTGGCCAGCGTGCGCGCCGACGATCTGGCCGCCGTGCCGATCAAGGCACTAATGGAACGCAACCCTTCGGTGAACTGGAACGAAGTCGACGAAGTGTTCTTCGGCTGCGCCAACCAGGCCGGCGAAGACAACCGCAACGTTGCGCGTATGGCGGCGTTGTTGGCGGGCTTGCCAGAGACCATTCCCGGCGTGACCCTAAACCGGCTCTGCGCTTCGGGGATGGACGCCATCGGTACGGCGTTTCGCGCCATTGCTGCTGGCGAGATGGAGCTGGCGATTGCCGGCGGCGTCGAGTCCATGTCCCGTGCGCCATTTGTCATGGGCAAGGCCGATGCGGCGTATTCGCGCAACATGAAGCTGGAAGACACCACCATTGGCTGGCGCTTCGTCAATCCGCTGATGAAGGCGCAGTACGGTGTCGATTCGATGCCGCAAACCGGCGATAACGTCGCCGATGATTTCAGGATTTCTCGAGCCGATCAGGACGCTTTCGCCCTGCGCAGCCAGCAGCGCACTGCCGCTGCCCAGGCTGCGGGCTTTTTCAAAGAGGAAATCGTTGCGGTACGCGTGGCGCACAAGAAGGGCGAAACGGTGGTCGAGCAGGATGAACATCCGCGCGCCGATACCAGTCTGGAAACCCTGAGCAAGCTCAAGCCGGTCAATGGTCCTGACAAGACCGTCACCGCTGGCAATGCGTCGGGCGTCAACGATGGTGCCGCAGCGCTGATTCTGGCTTCGGCCGAAGCGGTAAAAAAACACGGGCTGACCCCGCGCGCACGGATTCTTGGCATGGCCAGCGCCGGTGTAGCGCCACGCGTCATGGGCATCGGCCCGGTGCCTGCGGTGCGCAAACTGGTGGAACGCCTGGGTTTGGCCGTTTCAGATTTCGATGTGATCGAACTCAACGAAGCCTTCGCCAGCCAGGGTCTGGCGGTGTTGCGCGAATTGGGTCTGGCCGACGATGCGCCGCAGGTCAATCCTAACGGCGGCGCCATTGCCTTGGGGCACCCGCTGGGTATGAGCGGCGCGCGCCTGGTGCTGACCGCCTTGCACCAACTGGAAAAAAGCGGCGGCCGCCGGGGTCTGGCGACCATGTGTGTCGGAGTAGGGCAGGGCCTGGCACTGGCGATAGAGCGCTAACGCTACACCCGCAACGTGCACTCACCCGAGTCGTCGACTGCCTCCACGAAAAGGCAAATCGACGGCTTGGGTGAGTGTTTTTGTGCTGCGGCTACCACATCCGTAGGCGCGAATTCATTCGCGAGGGCGTCAGGCCTGATATCGAATTGTGCCCGATGGACACTGGACGACAAGTCTGGCCCCTCCCGGATATATCCGGTCCTGCAGGTCGTCAGGCAATCCGCTAATTCTTTTCAAATTGTTGCGCGCGCTTCGGTGACAATGTTACAGGTTATGTCTTGAAATGCTGTTTAACACTTATGGGGAAAAATAATGACAACGACGCATTACACAGGTGAAGAACGCAGCAAGAGGATATTCGCAATTGTCGGTGCTTCGTCCGGCAACCTCGTCGAATGGTTCGACTTTTATGTCTATGCCTTCTGCGCAATCTATTTCGCGCCTGCCTTTTTTCCGTCAGACGATCCAACCGTGCAATTGCTCAACACCGCTGGCGTGTTTGCCGCCGGGTTTTTGATGCGGCCTATCGGTGGCTGGTTGTTCGGTCGGGTGGCCGACAAACATGGCCGCAAGAACTCGATGATGATTGCGGTGCTGATGATGTGCGGCGGCTCGCTGATCATCGCTTGTCTGCCGACGTATGCGTCGATTGGCGCCTGGGCACCGGCGCTGCTGTTGCTGGCGCGTCTGATTCAGGGCTTGTCGGTCGGCGGCGAGTACGGCACGACTGCGACCTACATGAGCGAAGTCGCCTTGCGCGGGCAGCGCGGCTTTTTCGCATCGTTCCAGTACGTGACACTGATCGGCGGCCAGTTACTGGCGGTGCTGACGGTGGTCATCATGCAGCAGTTCCTCAGCACTGAAGAATTGCGCGACTACGGCTGGCGGATCCCGTTCGTCATTGGCGCCGTTGCGGCGGTGATTTCCCTGTTTCTGCGGCGCAGCCTGGAAGAAACCACCACAGCAGAAAGCCGCAAGGACAAAGATGCCGGCAGCATCAGCGCGTTGTTCCGCGATCATAAGGCAGCCTTTATCACTGTGTTGGGTTACACCGCTGGCGGCTCGCTGATTTTCTACACCTTTACCACTTACATGCAGAAATACCTGGTGAACACTGGCGGCATGCATCCCAAGACCGCCAGTTACATCATGACCGGCGCGCTGTTCCTTTATATGTGCATGCAACCGTTGTTCGGCATGCTGGCGGACAAGATCGGTCGTCGTAACTCGATGCTGTGGTTCGGCGCGCTGGGCACGCTGTGCACCGTGCCGATTCTGATGACTTTGAAAACCACCACCAACCCGTTCATGGCGTTTGTGTTGATCACCCTGGCGCTGGCGATTGTCAGTTTCTACACCTCGATCAGTGGTCTGGTCAAAGCCGAGATGTTCCCGCCTCAGGTGCGCGCTTTGGGTGTCGGCCTGGCGTATGCGGTGGCCAACGCGGTGTTCGGCGGTTCCGCCGAGTACGTGGCGCTGAACCTGAAGAACATGGGCATGGAGAGCAACTTCTACTGGTACGTGACGGTCATGATGGCCATCGCGTTCCTGTTCAGCCTGCGTCTGCCGAAACAGCCGGCGTACCTGCACGAAGATCATTGATGAGTCGCGCGGCTGCTTGAAGCGTACTTTTGAAGATCAAAAAAAACCCACCTGAATTGGTGGGTTTTTTTATGACGCGGCGATCAGAACAACTGAACGCTCGGCTTCTCTTGCGAGACTGGCTTGGCCTGTCCGGTCTGCTCGTACCAGCCACCGCCCAAGGCTTTGTACAGATTGACCTCGCTGGTGAGCTGGGACAAACGGTCGGTGATCAACGACTGCTGCGCGCTGAACAACGAGCGCTGGGCGTCGAGGAAGGTCAGGTTGCTGTCGATACCAATGCGATAGCGACGTTCGGCCAGACGGTAGTAGTCCTGGTTGGCGGCAACGAAATCACTCTGCGCCTGCAACTGCTCGTTGAAGGTTTTACGCGCGGTGAGACCGTCGGAGACTTCCTGGAACGCCGTCTGAATCGCCTTCTCGTAGTTGGCGACGCTGATTTCTTTCTGGATTTTCGAGTAATCCAGGCTGGCGCGCAGGCTGCCGGCGTTGAAGATCGGGATGTTGATGCTCGGCTGGAACAGCCAGGTACCCGAACCGCCATTGAACAGGCCGGACAAGTCCGGGCTGATCGTACCGGCATTGGCCGTCAGGCTGATGCTCGGGAAGAACGCCGCACGTGCCGCGCCGATATTGGCGTTGGCCGCCTTGAGTTCATGCTCGGCTTGCAGGATGTCCGGACGACGCTGCAACAGCTCCGAAGGCATGCCGGCCGGTACCAGACTCAACAGATCCGCGCTCAGCGGCTGGGCTTGTGGCAGGTTGTTCGGCAGGCCGGAACCGAGCAACAGCGTCAGGCTGTTGAGGTCCTGGGCAACCTGGCGCTGGTAGCGCGCCAGGGAAACCCGGGCACTTTCAACCGAGGTCCGCGACTGGCTCAGGTCCAGTGCCGACGACACACCGACTTCATTGCTGCGCGAGGTCAGGCGGTAGCTTTCTTCGAACGCCTTGAGGGTGTTCTGGGTCAGCTTGAGCAGTTCCTGGTCGGCTTGCCACGTCAGATAAGCATTGGCGACGTTGGCCACCAGACTGATCTGTGTGCTGCGGCGCGCCTCTTCGCTGGAGAAGTAAGTCTCCAGCGCTTGCTCGCTCAGGCTGCGAATGCGACCGAACAGGTCCAGCTCGTAGGCGCTGACGCCCAGTGTGGCCGAGTACTGGCTGGTAATGCCCGACTCGCCGCTGGTGGACAGATTCGCCGGAACCCGCTGACGGCTGCCGCTGCCCGTGGCGGAAACCGCCGGGAACAGATCGGCACGCTGGATGCGGTATTGCGCACGGTAGGCATCGATGTTCAGCGCCGCGACACGCAGGTCACGGTTGTTGACCAGTGCCGTCTGGATCAACTGTTGCAGGGCCGGGTCATGGAAAAACTGACGCCAGCCTTGTTCCGCCGCTGCAACGTTCGCCGCTTCGGCTGGCGAATATGCCGGACCTTGCGGATACTGCGCCGCGACCGGCGCTGCAGGTTGCTTGTACTCAGGGATCAACGAGCAGCCGCCGAGAATGAACGCGGTGACCGCCAGAGAGATCAGGGACTTGCTCATTGGCCAGCCTCATCATGTGAAGTTTCTTTCTGTTTGCCCTTGAACAACGAGGATACCGAGACGAAGAACAAAGGTACCCAGAAGATCGCCAGGACAACGGCCGTGATCATACCGCCGATTACGCCGGTACCGATCGAATGTTGACTGCCCGAACCTGCGCCGGTGGAAATCGCCAGCGGCACAACGCCGAGGATGAACGCCATGGACGTCATCACAATCGGTCGCAGACGCATCCGGCAGGCTTCGATCGCTGCATCCACAAGGCTCTTGCCCTGTTCATGCAGTTCTTTGGCGAACTCCACGATCAGAATCGCGTTCTTCGCCGCCAGACCCACCGTCACCAGCAAGCCCACCTGGAAGAACACGTCGTTGGACAAACCACGCAGGCTCGTTGCCATCAACGCACCGATTACCCCGAGCGGGACCACCAGCAATACCGCGATAGGAATCGACCAGCTTTCATACAAGGCCGCCAGACAGAGGAACACCACCAGCAGCGACAGCGCATACAACGCAGGCGCTTGCGAGCCGGACAGACGTTCTTCGTACGACAGACCGGTCCATGCATAGCCGATACCCGCTGGCAGTTTCTTGGCCAGGGCTTCGACTTCAGCCATCGCTTCACCCGAGCTGTAGCCCGGCGCCGGCGTACCGAGGATCTCTTCAGCGGTCACGCCGTTATAGCGCGATAGCTTCGGCGAACCATAGACCCATTCGCCCGAGGCAAACGACGCGAAGGGCACCATTTCACCGCTGGCGTTGCGCACGTACCACTTCTTCAGGTCTTCAGGGCTCATGCGGGCACTTGCTTCACCCTGCACATACACCTTCTTGACTCGACCACGGTCGATGAAGTCGTTGACGTAGTTACCGCCCAGCGCGATGGACAGCGTGGTGTTGATGTCCGACAGCGTCACGCCCAAGGCACTGGCGCGTTCGTCGTCGATGGTCAGCTGATACTGCGGCTCGTCATTCAGGCCGTTGGGACGTACGCCCGCCAGAATCTTGCTTTGCGCCGCCATGCCGAGGAACTGGTTGCGAGCTTCCATCAACTTGGCATGGCCGACACCGCCCTGATCCTGCAGGAAGACGTCAAAGCCCGTGGCGTTACCCAGTTCCAGAACCGCTGGCGGAACCACGGCGAACACCATGGCATCGCGGAAGCCGAAGAAGTGCGCCTGCGCCCGCTTGGCCAGCGCAAACACGCTGTTTTCCGCGGAACGATCGCCCCATGGCTTGAGCATGATGAAGGCCAGGCCCGAGCTTTGACCGCGACCGGCGAAGTTGAAGCCGTTTACGGTGAATACCGAAGCAACCGCGCCGCCTTCCTCTTCAAGCAGGTATTTGCGCATGTTGTCGATCACGCCCTGAGTACGCTCGGACGAGGAACCCGCCGGCGTCTGCACCTGGGCAAAGATCACGCCCTGGTCTTCTTCGGGCAGGAACGCCGCTGGAATGCGGGTAAACATCCAGATCATGCCGGCAAAAATCAGCAGGTAGACCAGGAACGCCGGGATGCGGTGCTTGAGCATATTGCCCACGCCGCGCTCGTAGCTCTGCACGCTGCGGTCGAAGGTCCGGTTGAACCAGCCGAAGAAGCCGCGTTTGGGCTGACCGTGTTTCTCGTGATCGATGGGCTTGAGCATGGTGGCGCACAAGGCCGGGGTGAAGATCAGCGCGACGACCACCGAGAGGGCCATGGCCGAAACGATCGTGATCGAGAACTGCTTGTAAATCACACCGGTGGAGCCGCCGAAGAACGCCATTGGCAGCAGAACCGCCGACAGCACCAGAGCGATACCGATCAGCGCGCCCTGGATCTGCTCCATGGACTTGATCGTGGCATCTCGAGGCGAAAGTTTCTCCTCTGCCATCACCCGCTCGACGTTCTCCACCACCACAATCGCATCGTCCACCAACAAGCCGATGGCCAGAATCATGCCGAACATGGTCAAGGTGTTGATGGTAAAGCCGAAGGCCGCGAGGATGCCGAACGTACCCAGCAATACCACGGGCACGGTCATCGTGGTGATGATCGTGGCGCGGAAGTTTTGCAGGAACAGGTACATCACCAGGAACACCAGCACAATCGCTTCGCCCAGCGTGTGAACCACGCCGGAAATCGATTCACTGACCACTGGCGTGGTGTCGTACGGATAAACGACTTTCATGCCCGGCGGGAAAAACGGTTCAAGCTGGGCAACCGTGGCGCGAATCGCCTTGGCGGTGTCCAGTGCGTTGGCACCGGTCGCCAGCTTGATCGCCAGACCGGAAGCGGCCTTGCCGTTGAACTGCGCGTCGATGCTGTAGTTTTCGCCACCCAGACCCACACGGGCAACGTCACGCAAGCGAACCTGCGAGCCGTCCTGATTCACTTTCAGGAAGATGTTGCCGAACTGCTCGGCGGTCTGCAGACGCGTCTTGCCGATGATGGTTGCGTTGAGCTGCTGGCCCGGCATCGCGGGCAAACCGCCCAACTGACCGGAAGATATCTGCACGTTCTGCGCAGCAACGGCGGTTTTCACGTCCACCGGCGTCAGCTGGAAGTTGTTCAGCTTGGCCGGATCGAGCCAGATACGCATGGCGTACTGGGCACCGAACACCTGGAAGTCGCCCACACCGGAAGTACGGGAGATCGGGTCCTGCATGTTCGAGACGATGTAGTTGGCCAGGTCTTCCTTGCCCATGCTGCCGTCTTCAGACACCAGGCCGATCACCATCAGGAAGTTTTTCACTGCCTTGGTTACCCGGATGCCCTGCTGCTGAACTTCCTGCGGCAGGAGTGGCGTCGCCAGGTTCAGTTTGTTCTGGACCTGAACCTGCGCGGTATCCGGGTTGGTGCCCTGGTTGAACGTGGCCGTGATGGTCATGCTGCCGTCGGAGTTACTTTCCGAGCCGACATAACGCAGGTTATCGATACCGTTGAGCTGCTGCTCGATCACCTGCACCACGGTGTCCTGCACGGTCTGTGCAGAAGCGCCCGGATAGGTCACCTGAATCGCAATGGCCGGCGGCGCAATGCTCGGGTACTGGTTGATCGGCAACTTGAGAATCGATAGTGCCCCGACCAGCATAATCACGAGGGCAATTACCCACGCGAAAATCGGGCGGTCGATAAAAAATTTCGACATGAATTACTCCCCTTTACTGCCTGCGGCTTTTTCAGTTGCCGGGGCAGGTGCCGGGTTTGCCGACTTGACGTTGGTGGCTTCTGCGACCTTCACTTCTGCGCCTGGTTTAACGTACTGCAGACCTTCAGTGATGATCCGGTCCCCGGCTTGCAGGCCACTTTCGATCAACCAGTCGCTACCCACGGTGCGATTAGCCACCAAGGTGCGCAATTCGACCTTGTTGTCCTTGTTGACGATCAATGCGGTCGGCGTGCCTTTCAGGTCACGCGTAACGCCTTGTTGTGGCGCCAGGATCGCGGTGGCATTGACGCCGCTCTGCAAGCGGGCGTGAACGAACATGCCTGGCAGCAAACGGTGGTCCGGGTTCGGGAACACGGCGCGCAGGGTCACGGAACCGGTGGTTTGGTCCACGGAGACTTCAGAGAACTCCAGCTTGCCTTCCAGCGGGTACTTGCTGTTGTCTTCCAGCGTCAGGTTGACCTTGGCCGCGTTATCGCCGGCTTTCTGCAACTTGCCGCTGTCGAGCTCGGCGCGCAGCTTGAGCATGTCGACCGAAGACTGCACCACATCGACGTAGATCGGGTCGAGTTGCTGAATCGTCGCCATGGCATCGGCCTGATTACTGCTGACCAGTGCGCCTTCCGTTACCGACGAGCGACCGATACGGCCGGAAATCGGCGACAGCACTTTGGTGTAGCGCAGGTTGATCTGAGCGGTCTGGTACGTGGCCTGGGCGGTCAGGCTGTCGGCCAGGGCAGTGTCGTACTCCTGACGGCTGACGGCTTGCTCGCTGACCAATTGCTTATAACGATCGGCCAACGACTTGGCTGATTGCAAGGCGGCCTTGGCGCTGTTGGCAGTGGCTTCGTAAAGGGCCGGATCAATCTGATAGAGCTGCTGGCCGACCTTGACGTCTGCACCTTCGGTGAACAGGCGCTTGAGGATGATGCCGTTGACCTGCGGACGAACTTCCGCGATGCGGAACGCCGTGGTTCTGCCAGGCAGATCCGAGGTCAGCGTGTATGGCTGGGTTTTCAGAGTGACCACACCAACCTGAGGTGGCGGCGGAGCAGGGGCCGCCTCTTCTTTTTTACTGCAACCGCCGAGCAGGGTGGCCAGGGCGACGGCAGTGACCAGAACGGTAACAGCTGGCTTGAATTGCATGAAGATCCTCGGGTCAGGAGCCTGAGTGCTCAAGAAGGTTAAAGGTTAAAAATGTATTCCGGCTGGATAAGTAGGAAGCTAATGAATATACTTACATTCACGGTTGTTTGTAAATACCCATCCCTGCATCAATACGCCGCAGGAATCGGGAATTGTAGGTTCGGGACAAGGCAATACAAATGCCGCCCGGTTCTGCTTGGGAGCTGTCAATTCGCAGTTCCAGGCAATTTGATGAGGTTTTACTGCCATGGTCCGTCGTACCAAAGAAGAAGCTCAGGTTACCCGCAGCCAGATTCTGGAGGCTGCCGAGCAGGCGTTCTATGAGCGAGGCGTGGCGCGTACGACCTTGGCGGACATTGCCTCGATCGCTGGCGTGACTCGCGGCGCGATCTATTGGCACTTCAGCAATAAGGCTGATCTGGTGCAAGCGATGCTCGACAGCCTGCAGGAGCCGCTTGAAGAAATGGCCAGGGCCAGCGAAAGCGAGGACGAAGAAGACCCGCTGGGCTGCATGAAAAAACTGCTGATTCATTTGTTTCATCAAGTTGCACTGGACCCGAAAACCCGTCGCATCAATGAGATTCTGTTTCATAAATGCGAGTTTACCGATGAAATGTGTGACTTTCGTCGTCAGCGCCAGGCGAGCGCCCTGGAATGCAACGATCGAATCGGCATTGCCTTGAATAACGCGGTTCGCAAAGGGCAGCTTCCCGTCAACCTGGACAGCGTGCGCGCGTCGATCACGTTGCATGCCTATATAGATGGGATGCTCGGCCAGTGGTTGCTGATTCCTGACAGCTATTCCCTCGAAAAACATGCTGAGCAGTGGGTTGAAGCAGGCCTGGACATGTTGCGCCTGAGTCCCGCGTTGCGAAACTGAGCGGCTGTCGCAAGGTTTACCACCGAACAGGCAGCGCATTGCTCACCCACTCCACGCGCATGGACAGAGAGTCTACGCTTCGTTCGCCAATTTTTGGCGCATTGCCAGTATGAAACTTCATGACATTTATGAGTGACGTAGTCCCGTCTTGTAGGACGTCAGTAGGACATTTCTTGAAACGTGTGGCTGATTTCCCAAACTAATTCCTACGTATTGCTCCTGCGTAAAACTCTCGTCATTCTTTGCTGCAAGCAAACATGAACGGGAAGAAATTGCATGTTTTCGGGCCCCCTTGCGCCTATATGCCCTGTCGTTGGCGACACATTCCTCGCAACCGCTCAACGTTTCAAAGTCGCCCCTGACACCCGAAGTCCTGCACTCGCGTTGCGGGAAAATTCCTATGACGGCCTTTCACGCCGCAGCGTCGGGATAATGAGGAGGATCGTGCGTGTCGGAAACTCTTTCTGAGGCTGTGCGTTTGTTGGGGCGGCTCAGGGACGGGGCCGGTCGCGTGACAATTGACTCTGCACGAGCCGTGCCTATCCTCCGTATGGGCCTGATCACCACCCTTTATTTCAGGCAGGGCCATACGCTGGATGCCAGGTTCCGGATTGACGCCTGCTTCGCGCGTTTCTATGAGGCGTTCCGGCCTTTACTCAAATGGCAGCATTACCAGCACCCGCGCAAGCTGGCGCCGAGCAGCTTCGCCAGATGTCGACAGCAGATTCTCGACAGCTCGCCTCACGAGCCATTGCTGTGGTCGTTATCCAGCGCAGACGCTTCGCAAGTGGCCAACTATCAGCTGTTCCTGACCTGCACGCCCCAGGAACAGGCGGAAACCGATCTTTGCTGTTTGAAAATGGTCTTGCCCTGGGCGTACCTGACCGAAAACGGTGGCGTTGGTCTTTACGAGGGCTGGATCAAATTCCTGTGCAGCCAGCTCCATGCCGAACACGGCTATGGAGGCCTGGGGTGTATTGTTCCGTCAGCCGGTCATCGGCATCTGTCGCTGGAATACCGACTGGCGCTCAGCAATAACGGGCTGATGGTCGACTCGGGGCCGCATATGGAAAGCCTGCGCCTGCTCAACCGCATCAAGGGCGTCAGTTGGTACACGGTGCTTGGGCAGCGCTTTGTGCGGCAGTTGGGCGGCAACGACCGTTTGCGAGGCACGCTGAGTTCCCACAGCGATATCACCTTTCACGCCTACGACGGCGGGTTGTTGATCCGCACCGGGATCCTCCCGGATCTGCTCCCGGCGACCGAAACGATACCGTTGGCCTACAGGGCGCTAAACAAAGTGCTCAAACCGATCCGTCTACAAGACACCGGTTGCCTGCATCCTTATCCGATCCCCGGTCCCTGTTTCACCAGGGAAACGACCGCGCAGTGGTATGCGCGCTTTGACGACAAGCCCAAGCCCGCCGTCAACGCAGGTCAGCCATGTCCCGAAACGGGTAACTGGTTCAGCAACGCCAAGGCGCGCTCGCGACGATTTTTCCACCAGGGCGAAGTCATGCCGACCTTCGAACACCTCAAGCCTGAGCGCACCCAATGGTTCTGGACTGACTGACCGTCCAGCCCGGCCGGGCTGCGTTCTGTGAATAGTTCGTCATCGTCCGGTTATTGGCTAAGCTCTGTCCAAACCAATAAAAGAGGGATCGGCAATGCCGTCGTCGCCACGCAGTATCGGGCTCGGAAAAGCGCTCTTGGGGTGGGTATGTCTAATATGGCTGGGGCAAGCCTGGGCCGGGGCAGAAAGCCCCGATCAAGGGCCTGCGGCCAAAGCGCTGCTGGAAAAAGCCGTGCAGCGTTACCAGCAGGAGGGTGACAAAGCCTTCGCCGAATTCAGCCGCCAGGGTGAGTTCGTCGACGGCGAGCGTTACGTGTTCGTGGTCGACACCAAGGGCGTGATGCTCGCCAGTGGCGGGCCATCCGTGGTACTGATCGGCCGCGACGTTTCCCAGGTGCTGGAACCGGACCTGCAAAAGGCTTTCAAGGACGTGCTGCAAACGCCCGAAACCAAGGGTGTGCAGCAGGCGGAATATCGCTGGAATAACTGGGCTGACGGCAAGGTAGAACGCAAACGCGTGTACTTTCAGCGGATCGGCGAGCGCATTCTGGCGGTGGGTTATTACGTACCGCGCGCTTCACCCGAGCAGGCAAGGGCGTTGCTGGACAAGGCCGTCAGCGAACTGGCCCGCGACCAAAAAGGCACGCTGACGGCGATAAACAGCCTTCAGGGCGGATTCCTCCAGGACGATCTGTATGTGTTCGTGGTCGATCTGAGCAATGACCGCTACGTCGCCCATGGCACCAATCTGCGCCTGATCAATACCGACTTCAGAAAGGTCAAGGACCCCGAAGGCAAGCCCGTGGGCGAACCGATCCTGACGCTGATCGCCAGGCAGGACGCAGGCGAGTACGAGTACCGCTGGCGTAACCCGGTTACCAACAAAGTGGAAAACAAGCACGCCTATGTGCGCAAAGCGGGTAATCATCTGGTGGCGGTGGGTTACTACAGCAAGTGACGTAGATGAACGGACATCTACATCACCGTAGGACCGGATTCATCCGGGAAGGCGTCGGTCCAGTCGGTGAGATAGTCGAAGCCTGTCCCGGCCTCTTCGCGAATAAATTCGCTCCTACAGGGCGGGCGTTCAAAGCCTTACGACGCGTCCGAATGCTCTCTACCCCGCAACACATTATTGGGCATCGCCAGCGCGGCGGCCAGGCCGAACAGGGATACCGCCGCGCTGATCATCATCAGGTGTTCGAACGTCAGCGCCAGTTCACTGCGCAGGTTTTGCAAGGCGGGGCCGCTGGCGGCGTTGAGGCTGTCCATCAGCACATTGCCGGAACCGCCTTCAACACCTGCCACCGCGCCACCGACATGAGCCAGGTCTGTGCCTTGCAACATGGCCAGTAACAGCGCGGACATCACCGCCACGCCCACGGCGCCACCCAATGAGCGAAACAGATTGGTGGTGCTGGTGGCGACGCCCATGTCTCGTACCGCGACGGAGTTCTGCGTGCCGACCAGCGACGTCGGAAACTGCATACCGCTGGCAAAACCGGTCAGCACCATGAACACACTGGTCAGCAGCACCGACTGCGGCGAAGTGAACGCCATGCCGAGGATCGCCAGTGGCATCAACAGCGCGCCGGTCAGGATCAAGGGTTTGTAGCGTCCGGTCAGGGACGTGCGGCGGCCAGCGAAATACGCGCCCATCGGCATACCAATCGCCAGCGGCAGCAGATGCAGGGCGGCGCTGTCGGCACCGCCCCCGGTGACTGTCTGGAAACGCAGCGGCACCAGCACGATCAGCGAGATCGCTTGGAAACTGGTGAAGAAAACCGTGCACCAGCACAGCACTGCGCTGCGATTGGCGAACAGGTGCATGGGTAGCAACGGCTCTTGCGCGCGCCGTTCGTAGAGCACGAACACCACCAGTGCCAACAGCGCAATGCCCAACAGGGCGACCACTTGATCATCGCGCCAGCTGCGACCCTGGCCAATTTCGGTGATGCCCAGCAACAAGGAACTGAGGCCGACGATCATCAGGACCGTGCCGAGGTAATCAATGATGGGTTTGCGCTGCGGGACGGGCAGGCCGATCAGCGTGCGTTTGGCGACCCACCAGGCGATCAGGCCCAGCGGCAGATTGATCAGGAACACCCAGCGCCATGACAAATACTCCGTCATGAACCCGCCCAGCACCGGTCCGGCTACGCTGGCGGCGGCATACATCCCGCTGAAATAACCCTGATAGCGCCCGCGTTCCCGGGGCGGGACGATGTCACCGATGATCGCCTGACTCACCGAAACCATGCCGCCCGCGCCAATGCCCTGAATGATCCGCGCGAGCACCAGTTGTTCCATGCTCTGCGCCATGCCGCAAAACAGCGAAGCCAGGGTAAACAGCCCCAGCCCGAACAGCATCAGATTGCGCCGCCCATACAAGTCGCCGAGCTTGCCGTAGATCGGCACCGCGACGGTCAGCGCCACCATGTAGCCTGAAATCACCCAGGCCAGCAGGTCGAATTCCATGAATTGCGCGGAGATGGCCGGCATAGAGACGGCGACGATGGTCTGGTCCAGCGCACTGAGAAATACCGCCATCATCAACGCAAACAGAACGCTGCGGATGGACGGCGTGGTTTGATTAAGGTTGGTCAAGGCAGGACCTGATCGACAGTGTTGACCCGCCGCAATGGCGGCAGGAGAAGACCGTCAGTCTAATCCGATAGCTTGCTAATCGATAGCTGCCTTATGCATGGTTTATGTACAACTCTGAGCTCCAACAGCTTTGCTATCGCAATGCGCTGAAGGTGGCATCCGTTGGCACGCAATGACCGAAGCTGCAACTGGCCACCCGGGGTGCTTCGCGGATCAGCTCGATCCGGTAGGCGCCCGCTGCGTAAAGGGCAACAATGGCGCTAACACCCACTACAGCCAGGCACTTTCTTGTTGTTATGTTCATGACGCTTTCCTCATTCCGACCACAGAGCAGTTCTGAAAGGGACTGAGGAAATTGTAGGACACGATCTGCGGTGGCGTAGGAAAGAAATGGTCTAGCAAATCGCCCGTTCGCTGCCAACAGTTATAGGTCCGCCCGCTGTGCCGCTTGCGCCAGGAGCCAGTCAATCAGCTCGCGCAACTGTGGCGAAGCGCCGGGTCGCGTAGGAAACACAAAGTAATAGGCCGCGCCGGTACGAACTTTCAGGTCGAAGGGCATCACCAGTCGGCCGGCGCTGAGGTCTTCGTCAATCAGCGCCCAATCACCAATCGCTACGCCAGTGCCTTGCGAGGCAACCGACATCGCCAGATCCAGCGTGTCGAAATGCTGCCCTTTGCTGATATTGCTGACGGTTGCGCCTGCCGCTTTCAGCCATTGCTCCCAGTCGCGCTGGTCGCGGGTGGGATGCAGCAGCATGTGCTGTTCCAGGTCCGCATAGGTGTTGAGCGGCACCGGCCCCGCCAGCAATTGTTGGGAGCAAACCGGCGTCAGTTGCTCGTCGAAAATGTGATGGACCTGCATCGAGCTGTCCGGGCGGGCGCCGTAGACCACGGCGGCATCGAATTCCTCCCGGCGAAAATCCACCGCGTGCTGCACCGTTGTGGTCAGTTCCACCGGCACATCCGGTCGTTCCTTCTGCCATTGCAGCAGGCGGGGCAGCAGCCAGCGCATCAGACAAGTCGGCGCCTTGAGTTGCAATGCATCGCGCTTTACGCCCACTTGTTCCACCGCTTCGTCGATCAGCGCGAAGACCTGCTGAATGCGCGGAAACAATTCCCGGCCCTGGGCCGTGAGGCTCAAGCCGCGTGCCTGGCGCTGAAACAACGAATAACCCAGATGGCTTTCCAGCCCGGAAATCTGCCGACTGACCGCGCCCTGGGTAATGTGCAACAGTTCCGCAGCGCGCGTGAAGTTGCAGCACTGGGCCGTGATCAGGAAGGTGTGAAGCGCAGGAAGTGGCGGCAAACGTTTCATGGGATTTCAGGCATGCATGGGGAACATGCCTAAGCATGACATTTTATGCGTTGTCACAACCATGCCCGGCAGTTCCAATTACGCTCACAAACTGTGCCCACTCGCGTCTGACCTGATGCGCGAACGTCGGACAGTTCTCGAACCGATGAAGGATAAATGGCAAATGGCGACTTGCGGCGAAGTGTTGGTGAAGTTACTGGAAGGTTATGGCGTCGAGCAGGTGTTTGGTATTCCGGGGGTGCACACCGTCGAGTTGTACCGCGGCCTGGCGGGTTCGACGATCAACCACGTCACGCCTCGTCATGAGCAGGGCGCGGGTTTCATGGCTGACGGCTATGCCCGCACCAGCGGCAAGCCCGGCGTGTGTTTCATCATCACTGGCCCCGGCATGACCAACATCACCACGGCGATGGGCCAGGCGTATGCCGACTCGATCCCGATGCTGGTCATTTCCAGCGTGCAGTCGCGCAATCAACTGGGCGGCGGGCGCGGCAAGCTGCATGAGCTGCCGTCACAAAGTGCGCTGGTGGCTGGCGTCGCGGCGTTTTCCCATACCTTGATGTCGGCGAGTGAATTGCCGGGCGTGCTGGCGCGCGCGTTTGCCTTGTTCCAGGCAGGTCGCCCGCGCCCGGTGCACATTGAAATCCCGCTGGATGTGCTGGTCGAGGAGGCCGATGAGTTGCTGCAAAGCAAACCGGTCAAGGTTCATCGTTCCGGCGCGGCACCTGCGGCCGTGACGCAAATGGCCAGTCTGCTGGCCAAAGCCAGGCGCCCGTTGATCCTTGCCGGTGGCGGGGCCATTGATGCGGCACAAGCGTTGGTGAGACTGGCGGAGCAACTGGACGCACCGGTGGCGCTGACCATCAACGCCAAAGGCATGCTGCCATCGCGCCATCCGCTGCTGATCGGCTCGACACAATCCCTGGCGCCGACCCGGGCGCTGGTCATGGATGCCGACGTGGTCCTGGCCATCGGCACCGAGCTGGCGGAAACCGATTACGACATCACCTTCACCGACAGCTTCAAGATTCCCGGCACGCTGCTGCGCATCGATATCGATCCGGATCAGACCGTGCGCAATTTCCCGCCTGCGGTCGCGCTGGTTTCTGACGCTGAAATTGCGGTTGAAGCGTTGCTCACCGAGCTGGTCGGTCAGCATCGGGAAGAACGTCTTGAAGACTGGGGCCGCAGCCGCGCCGCTGCGTTGCGGGAAACCCTCGAAGCCTCCTGGGACAGCGCGACTCGCGGGCAAACCCGATTCCTGCAAACCGTGCTCGACGTGCTGCCTGACGTGGTGCTGGTCGGCGACTCCACTCAGCCGGTGTATACCGGCAACCTGACGTTGAATCTGGAGCACCCGCGTCGCTGGTTCAATTCGTCCACCGGCTACGGCACGCTGGGTTATGCCTTGCCTGCCGCCATCGGTGCCTGGCTGGGCTGCGCCGATTCCGGGGCGCGTAATCCGGTCGTCTGCCTGATTGGCGATGGCGGGTTGCAATTCACCCTCGCGGAACTGGCCAGCGCAGTGGAAGCGCGCACGCCGGTCATCGTCCTGCTGTGGAATAACCAGGGCTACGAAGAGATCAAGAAATACATGCTCAACCGTGCCATCGAACCGGTTGGCGTTGACATCTACACGCCGGATTTCGTCGGCGTGGCCAAGGCCCTGGGTTGCTCGGCACAGGCGGTGTCCGGTGTTGAAGAATTGAAGGTCGCGTTGCAGGCCGCCCATGAGCGTCCGGGACCGACCTTGATTGAAATCGACCAGCGGGTCTGGATGAACGGGATGCAAGATTGATGAGCATGATGACTGTGCAACACGGCCTTTATATCAACGGACAATGGCGTTCGGGCAGCGAATTGCTGACCGTGATCAACCCCGCAACCGAAGCGCAACTGGCGACCGTTGCCGGCGGCGATGCGTTAGCGGTGGATCAAGCGGTGCAGGCTGCCAGCGTGGCATTTGTTTCGTGGTCACAGACTTGCGGCGCGGCGCGGGGCAGGATTCTGCGGGCTATCGCTGCGGGTGTTGCCGAACAGCGGGCGACCTTGATGCAGCTGCAATCGAGCAACAATGGCAAGCCTGAGTTCGAAGCGGCCATCGACGTCGATGATGTGATCGCCACGTTTGACTATTACGCGAGCCTCGCCGAGGCGCTGGATGAGCAGCAGGATCGGCCCGTCGCGTTGCCCAGTGAAGCGTTCACTGCGCGTTTGCGGCGTGAGCCGTGTGGCGTGGTCGGGCTGATCGTGCCGTGGAATTTCCCCATGGTGACCACCGCCTGGAAACTCGCCCCGGCGTTGGCGGCCGGTTGCTGCGTGGTCCTCAAACCTTCCGAAGTCACGCCGTTGGCCGAACTGCAACTGGCGAAGATCATTGCCGCCAGCGGCCTGCCGGACGGCGTGTTCAATCTGGTCTGCGGGACCGGCCTTGCGGTTGGCGCACCCATGGCGGCCGATCCGCGCATCGCGAAAATCTCCTTCACCGGCAGCAATGCCGTCGGCGTGCAGGTCATGCAGCGCGCCGCCGAAACCGTCAAGGGTGTGAGCCTGGAGCTGGGCGGCAAGTCTTCATTGTTGGTGTTGGCCGATGCCGATCTGGATCTGGCGGTCGAGCTGGCCAGTGGCGGTGGTTTTTTCAATGCCGGGCAAATGTGTTCGGCCACCAGCCGCGTATTGGTCGCCGAGGCGTTGTTGCCGGAGTTCCTGCAACGCCTGACGGCTCGGGCCGAGGCCATTGAAGTGGGCGAGCCGTCGGACGAGGGCGTGGAAATGGGCCCGCTGGTCAATCAGGCGCAATACCAGCGCGTGCTTGCCCATATCGAAGCCGGGAAACAGGCCGGCGCACGGCTGTTATGCGGTGGCGAACGCCCGGCTGATCGTCCGTTGGGCTATTTTTTGCGGCCCACGGTGTTCACTGACGTGCCCCTGGACAGTGCACTGTGGCGCGCGGAGATTTTCGGTCCGGTGCTGTGTGTGCGGGGTTATGCCTCTGAAACAGAAGCCATCGCCCTGGCCAACGACAGCGAATACGGGCTGGTGGCCAGCGTGATCGGTGCCGATCCGCACGCCACCGAGCGGGTCGCCAATGCCCTGCAAGCCGGACTGGTGTGGATCAACGCGCCGCAGGTGATTTTCCCGCAGGCGGCCTGGGGCGGCTACAAACAAAGCAGTCTGGGGCGCGAGTTGGGCCCTTGGGGCATGCAGGCTTTTCAGGAAATAAAGCACGTCATCCGCGCCGCCTGATCGGGCACGAACGGCTCACGCATGCCTCTTGGCGAGGCATGCGTTGGACACATGGCTTCAATGACAAATTTTCGATTGTTGAGGGTTCGACGGGCACTCAGGATGACCTCGCCGACTCAGCCGATGCGCCCGGAACACGGGCCTTTGGTGAGAGCTTCGGGAACGCGGTTCGCCTGTCGCGACGATGCGTCACCTTCAACATGCAGCAACGAAAATGGAGTCCAGAATGGGCCAGCATGATCTGAACAGAAGACAGTTCATCAAGACAGTGGGCGTCGCATCGGTCGCCGCAGCAGCCATGTCGATGCCGTTCATCCGCGCCAATGCCAGCGACACCCGCTTCCAGGGCAAGACCCTGCGTCTGCTGACCTGGTCCGATGACACTGGCCTCGCGGCGTTGCGCAACATCGCGGCAACCTTCGAAGCCAAGACCGGCGCCAAGGTCATTGCCGACCGCACCGGCAGCACCTCGGAGATGGTCGCCAAGCTCAAGGCTGGCGGTGATCGCCCGCAATACGATGTCATTACCCTGGCCGGTGTCGGCGCTGAAGGCCTGGCGGCGGCCGGTCTGCTGGAAAAGCCCGACCTCAATCGCATCCCCAACATTGTCGACGTCCCGGAGAAATACCGCACCGGCGCCAACGGCCACGGCATCGGTTACCTGTTGTGGTGCAACAGCCTGATCTACAGCACGCGCACAGTGAAGGAAGCACCGGACAGCTACGCCGCCTTGTGGGACAAGGACCTGGCGCCGAGCATCTTCCTGCCGCCGCCGAACTGGACCGAGGCCATGGACCTGATCATCATCGCCGCGAAACTGGCCGGCGGTGACGAACACAATATCGAGCCGGGCTTCAAGAAGCTCGCCGAGCTCAAGGATCGCGTGGTGACGCTGGGCGAAAACCCGAACCAGATCGCCGAACTGTTCCGCACCGGCTCGCTGGACATGGGCGGCCTGTACGCTCCCGCGTTTTTTCCGAATCAGATTCGCGACCCGGCCTACGGTTTGGGCGCCACGTTCGGCATGAAAGAAGGCTTCTATACCGACTTGATGCAGTCGGTCCTGCCGAAAAATCGTCCGGGCGATACCGATCTGGCCTACGCCTTCATCAACCACTCTCTGGACCCGCTGGTGCAGGGCAAGATGGCAGAAGACATCTACAACGGCCCGGTCAACTCCAAGGCGATCATCTCCGCCGAAGCGCGCAAGAGCCCGTACATCCTCACCCCCGAGCAAATCGCCGACAAAGCGATCATGCACGACAACGCTTTCCTGGCCTCGGTGCATGACCAGTGGATTCGCCGCTACACCGAGATTTTTTCTTCCTGAGAAAAGGGCGCGATTTGTGGGAGCGAGCTTGCTCGCGAAGGGGCCGGTGCATCAGACGCGTTAATGCGTCTGAAACATCGGTTTCGCAAGCAGGCTAGCTCCCACGAGTCCCGGGTTGCCTTTGAGAATCGGGTGATCCCTCGGTTACTAATAAAGAGAACATCACCATGGAACACCCATCCTTGATCCGCCCGGTCGCCGTGGCTGTTGCACGCAAACCGAGGACATTTTCTCCCACCGCCCGCGCCTGGCTGTTTCTTACGCCATCAATGCTGTTCATGGCGGTCTTGATTGCCGCCAGCCTGCTGGTCCTGCGCATGAGCGTCGGCACCAAGGGCGCGGAGTGGACCGGTTTCAGCCTGGACAGTTATGCCCAGCTGCTGGAACCCTACTACTTGAAGTCACTGCTGCTTACCTTGCGCCTGGCGCTGATCAGCGCCGTGATTGCCGTGATCCTGGCGATCCCGGTCGGCTACACCATGTCGCGCCTGCAATCGCCTTTCATCCGGCGGATATTTCTCGCTGCGGTATTGCTGCCGTTGCTGGTCAACCTGCTGCTGCAAAGCTATGGCTGGCTGGTGATTCTCGGTCCGGGCGGGATGCTTAATCAGGCGCTCAAAGGCATGGGCCTGATCACGCGGCCGATCATGATGTTGTACAACCAGAACGGCGTGCTGATGGGCCTGGTGCAGACCGCATTCCCCCTCGCGGTGCTGCCGATTGCCAGCGCCATGCGCGGCGTTTCCCGCAGTTACGAAGAAGCGGCCGCGACCCTTGGCGCCAGTCGCTTTCAAGTGTTTCGTCAGGTGGTCCTGCCCATGAGCCTGCCGGGGATTATTACCGGTGCCACTTTGGTGTTTGCCTACAACGCCAGCAGCTTTGTCGTACCGCTGCTGTTGGGCGGCAGGCGTGTGCCGATGCTGGCGGTGATGGTTCACGACCAGATCGCGCCGTTGATGAACTGGCCAGCGGCCTCGGCGGCGGGGGTGGTGCTGATTGTCACGACGCTGGCGATCATGACCCTTTCAGAATACATCACTGGGCGACGTCGCCGCATGCTGGAGGCTTCGCAATGAGTCTTTCGACGAAAAAACGCTTGCGCCTGCAACCGGTTTTACCGGGCGATACCGGCCGTTTCGCGGCAATCCTTTCCGGTTTCATCCTGCTGCTGGCGGTCATGCCGATCCTGACCATGATCGTCATGTCGTTCAGCGGCGCATCGAACCTGGATTTCCCGCCTTCCAGCTACAGCCTCAAATGGTATGAAGCGGCCTGGCGCACCTTTGTTTCGCCGGATTCCAGCGATGTTCTGAGCCTGGGCAAAGCCATGACCACCAGCCTGTTGGTGGCCTGCCTGACCATGGTGTTTGCAACGCTTATCGCCGTACCGGCTTCCTACGCGCTGACCCGCTGCGAATTTCGCGGCAAGGCCGTGGCCATGCAATTGATGTCGCTGCCGCTGGTGTTTCCCATGGTGGTGTTGGGCCTGGCGCTGCTGCTGATCTTCGACAACCTGCCGTTTCACATGGATACCTCGCGACTGGTGATTGCCCACGTCATCCTGGCGCTGCCCTTCGTGGTGAAAAACTGCACGGCGGCAATGATGTCCATCGGCAGCGAAGTGGAGGAGGCCGCGCAGATGCTCGGCGCCTCGCCGCTGCGGGCGATTGTCGACGTGGTGGTGCCGCTGATGAAGTCGGGGATTCTCGCTGGCATGCTGCTGGCGTTCATCGTTTCGTTCAACGAGTTCACCGTGACCTACTTCCTCTACAACATCGACGTGATGACCGTGCCGATCTGGATGTACAGCCGCACCGTGTCGTCGCTGGATCCGACTGTTTTTTCCTTCGCCGTGCTGATCGTGCTGATCGACTTCGTCCTGATCTGGGCGCTGGAGAAGCTGGTTGGCGAAGGTGGCGTCTCGTTCTGATTGCCCATTGAGGTTTACAAAAAATGACCGGATTGATTCTGGAAAACGTAGAGAAATACTACGGCTCGGCGTGTGCGGTAACCGACGTCAATCTGCACCTGCCGGAAGGCAAACTGGTGTGTTTTCTCGGCCCGTCGGGCTGCGGTAAGACCACCTTGCTGCGCATGATTGCCGGGCTGGAAACCCTGACCAGCGGCGAAATTCGCCTGGACGGTGAAGACATCAGCCATACGCCGGCGCATCAGCGCAATTTCGGCATGGTGTTCCAGTCGCTGGCGCTGTTCCCGCACATGACCGTCGGCGAAAACATCTCCTATCCGCTCAAGCTGCGCGGCGTCGGCAAGCCAGAGCAAAAGGCCCGGGTCAGCGAGTTGCTGGAGCTGATCCAGCTGCAACAGATGGTTGATCGCCCGGTGGCGAAGTTGTCTGGCGGCCAGCGGCAGCGAGTCGCGATTGCCCGGGCCATCGCCTCGCATCCCAAGCTGCTGTTGCTCGACGAGCCTTTGTCGGCGCTGGACGCCAAGTTGCGCGAATCCATGCAAGTGGAGATCCGCCAGCTGCAGAAGCGCCTGAATATCACCACGATTCTGGTCACCCACGACCAACGCGAAGCCATGACCATGGCCGATATCGTCGTGGTGCTGGGCGAACATCGGATACAGCAGGTGGGCACGCCCATCGAGATCTACCGCAATCCGGCCAACGAATTTGTCGCGGACTTTATCGGCTCGGGCAATATCTTCGCGGCGACGGCGCTGGGTAACGGCAAGGTCGGCATGCCGGGCGGGGAGGCGTTGAATGTGCCGATCAGCAATAACATCGTTGTCGGCTCCAACATCAAAATGCTGGTCCGCCCGGAAGACTTGCAGCTGTCACTGCCGCAAGCTGCGGCGGCCAATCAGCTGGCGGGCACCGTGACCTTCATTCGTGACATCGGCGCGACCATTGAAACCACGGTCGATTGCTCGGGCGTGTCGCTGACGGCACTCAGCACGCCGAATCAGTGTGTGGGGCTGAGCATCGGCAATCTGGTGTCGGTGACCATTCCCGCCGAAGCCTGCCGTGTGTTGAGCGGCTGACTGCGCAAACCGGTCAAACGATCTTGCGCAGGCGCGCCAAATCCCGAAGCGGCGGCGCGCCAAACTGTCGGCTGTATTCGCGGCTGAACTGCGATGCGCTTTCATAGCCCACTTTATAACCGGCGGCGGACGCATCCAGTCCGTCGGCCAGCATCAAGCGTCGGGCTTCCTGCAGGCGCAGCTGCTTCTGGTATTGCAGCGGGCTCATGGCCGTTACCGCCTTGAAACGGTGGTGCAGGGTCGAGACACTCAAATTGACTTCCCGGGCCAGCTCTTCGATGCGCAACGGCTCGCCGAAGTGTGCGTTCAGCCAAGTGATTGCCTGGGTTACCCGATGCGTCTGGCAGTTGGCGATGGCAATTTCGTACAAGCGATGCCCTTGTTGACTACGCAGCAGGCGATAAAGGATTTCGCGTTTGATCAGCGGCGCGAGCATGGCGATGTCTTTCGGGCTGTCCAGCAAACGCGACAGACGCAGTACGGCATCGAGCAATTGCGTGTCGATGCGCTCGATATACAGGCCGCGCCCGCTTGGGCGGGTCGGCACGCTCATGGGGCCGGCTTCGGCAATCAGCGCATTGATTTCAACGGGATCGATATCCAGGCGCAACGCCAGGTTGGGGTTATCCACCGTTGCGTTGAGGATCTTGCCGCTCAATGGCATCGCCACTGACACCACCAGATAATTCAGCGGGTCATACGTGTAGGTCTCGTCGCCAAGACGCACCTGCTTGCTGCCGTGGGCGAAGATGCATAAAGCCGGTTGCGCCACGGCGGGCAGGCTTTCCGACGGATTTTCATAGCGGGCCATGAACAGCGGCGCGATAGCAGTCTGGAAAGAGCCTTCCTTCGGCGCATAGCGGCGAATCAGGTCAGCCAGCTCGGCGCGCTGCTTTTCCATGTCTTCGCTTAGCGTTTCAACGTGGCGTTCGAGCTGCGACATGTATCGGGTCCTTTGATCCTTGGTGAATGCGCCCAGCTTATTTTTGTGCAAGCCAAAGCGCTACGCGATTCCTGCCGGATGATTGCCTGATCCTGCCGTGCGCTGTGGCGCGAGGCGATGCAGCGGCCGGTTTGCCAGCATCCACGGTCATGCAGTGGTTGCCTGACAGGCCGACGATTCAGGGCAGAAAACCGCCCCCGTGCAGAATCAGGCAAGAACCTGGCAGGAACTGTCTACCGGGTAGTTGCCAGCAGCCTTTAATCTCAGCTCCTGTCGCAGCACTGCGATTTTTTCACGCGGCACGTCAAACAAGGAGCCAGGACCATGCCTCAATCAACTTCGGTGAGCCATCTCGTTTTCGCCCGTGCCCGGATCGGTCAGAGCGACCAGCTCGGCGCGCGTCTGGACAATCTGATCGCGCCTTCGCTGAACGCTCCCGGCTGTCTGGAGTTTGCCTTGCGGCATTCAGCGCGGGATCCCGATCTGTGGCTGGTTTCCGGTTCATGGACGGATGAACAGGCCATGAACGCCTGGTTCAATACGCCGCATCTGCAAGTGTTTTCCGAGATCGTTCAGGAACTCATCGTCAGCAGCCTGGATTTTCACACCTTCGCGACCGACGACGGTGCCGATGCCAATGTGCAGCAGATGTTGCGCGCGATCTAGGTAACCCACCGCAGACCCGACCGTTTAGAATCCCCTGCTTTCCATGCACATCAGGATCGCATTCATGGCCCGTAGAGAATTTCAGGATTTCGAAGCTGTTACCGCAATGGTTCCAGGCGAAGGGGGTTACGACGCGGCAATTGCCGTCAAAGCCCTTCACGCGGGTGGTGCGCCGGTGTTTCATCGGGTGCTGGACGGGCAGAAGTTCAAGACCGCTCACGACGCCGACCTCGCCGCCACTGCAGAACTGGCACGGCTGACCGATATCGACGCCGAGGGCAATCTGGTTTTTGCTGCGCAGTGAACCACCTGCCGCATCAGGCTTTGGGGCGGAACATCTGGAACAGCGCTTGGGGCCCGAGCTGGAAATAATCCGCCGGACCGCCGCCACGCAGGATCGGCTCGCCCGCCGCTGTGTCGTAAATACCGTCCTTGAGCAACCGCTTGGCGATGTGTACCGCCACCACTTCGCCAAGAATCAGCCAGCTGGGCACCAATTCCTTATCCGCGCGTTGCAGCTGGATGATCTGGGTAACCTTGCACTCGAACGACACCGGCGTTTCCTTGACCCGAGGCACCGCAACAATCTGCGATGCCAGTGGCGTCAGGTTGGCCAGTTCAAACTCGTTCACGTCCGGCGATACCGGTGCGCAGCTCTGGTTCATGGCTTCGGCCAGCGGGCGCGTTGCCAGGTTCCAGACGAACTCGCCGGTCTGCTCGATGTTATTCAGGCTGTCTTTGCGGCCGACACTGCAAAAGCCGATGATCGGCGGAATGTAGTTGAAGGCATTGAAGAAACTGTACGGCGCCAGGTTCAATTTGCCGTTGGCGTCCTGCGACGAAATCCAGCCGATAGGGCGGGGACCAACGATGGCATTGAACGGGTCGTGGGGCAGGCGATGGCCTTGGGAAGGTTCGTACGAATGGATGTCATCTGACATTGGCGCAATTCCTGTTACCGCGATGAGAGGGCAGAGTTGCGTCATAGTGCAAGGCCAGCGCCGGACATTCCAGAGTTGCCGACAGATTTCAGGGCCCGGAAACGATTAAGCCCGGCACTAAGCCGGGCTGGGTGTAGCTGTTGAGTGATTAGCTCAGACGGTTTGCACCCACATGGTCGGCGCCGTCAGCAGCCAGACGATTGGCACCTACGTGGTCAGCACCGTCAGCGGCCTGGCGATTTGCACCCACATGGTCAGCGCCGTCAGCAGCCAGACGATTGGCGCCTACGTGATCAGCACCGTCAGCGGCCTGGCGATTTTGACCCACTCGGTCGGCGCCATCAGCAGCCAGACGATTGGCACCTACGTGATCAGCACCGTCAGCGGCCTGGCGATTTTGACCCACTCGGTCAGCACCATCAGCAGCCAGACGATTGGCACCTACGTGGTCAGCGCCATCAGCAGCTTGAGGGTTGTGGGTGGCGTTGGTGTGGGACGAACCGCCTTCAGCGACAACGGTGGAATTGAGCAGGTTGCTTGTCTCTACGGCAGGAAGGGCAAAAGCGCTTGATGCCAGAACAGAGAAGGCCAGGCCAAAAATCAGTTTGTTGGTTTTCATGATCAGTTACTCCACATCGAATTTGTTTGCGACTCGGTATGGAGCTAATGCTACGCGCCTGACTTTTATTAAGAAGTTAATAGGGTTGCTAGCCATCATCGTCAAAAATGATAGTACGCCACAGGGCTCGGTTTTCGGGCGTGCCAGGGGTTATTGCGCAGTGGTGGTGCATTTCTCTGAAAAGTCTTGCAACAAGCTGGCTTGACAAATTGAATACTTATCTCTGGTTGCGGTATTTACCGATTTATCAGTGAAAAATTGCACCAGAATATCTGCGTCCTTGCCAAAGCTTCTCCCAGAAAAAAGGGCAGCCCCATCAAATGAGGCTGCCCTTGATCACTCAGGCTGATATGACTCAGTCGGTTTCAATGCGCGAATGCTTGCGCGTGTCCTTCATGAATACATAAACCAGCAGTGAAACGGCGATGCAGGCGGTGACATACCAGTAGTACCCCGTCTCCATGCCGATGCTCTTGAACCACAGCGCGATGTATTCAGCGGTGCCGCCAAAGATCGATACCGTCAGTGCGTAAGGCAGGCCAACACCCAGGGCGCGGATTTCGGTCGGGAACAACTCGGCCTTGACCACTGCGTTAATCGACGTGTAGCCACTGACGATGATCAGTGCCGCCATGATCAGGAAGAACGCGCCCCACCAGCTTTGCACGGTATGCAGCGTGGTCAGGATCGGCACGGTACAGAGCGTGCCCATTACCCCGAAGGCGATCAGGATGGGACGCCGACCGATCTTGTCAGACAGCGCGCCGACAAAGGGTTGCAGGCACATGAACAGAAACAGTGTTGCCGCCGAGATGGTCGTCGAGTCGGTGATGCTCATGCCGACCGTGTTCACCAGGTATTTCTGCATGTACGTGGTGTAGGTATAGAACGCCAGGGTGCCGCCCATGGTCAGGCCGACCACGGTCATCAGTTCCTTGGGATGGCGCATCAACGTGCGCATCAGGCTTTCTTTTGGCTTCTCTTTCTTCTTGCGGGTGAACGACTCGGTTTCTTCCATGCCACGACGCAGGAACAACGCAACCACTGCGCACAGTGCGCCGATCACGAACGGCACACGCCAGCCCCACGCGTACAACTGTTCGGTGGTCAGGGTTTGCTGCAGCACGATCAACACGCCCAAAGCGATGAGCTGCCCGGAAATCAGCGTCACGTACTGGAAGCTGGAAAAGAAGCCGCGACGTTCTTTGGTGGCCATCTCGCTGAGATAGGTTGCCGAGGTGCCGTATTCGCCACCCACCGACAAACCCTGCAACAGACGGGCAAAAACCAGCAGGATCGGGGCACCGACGCCGATCATTTCATAGCTCGGTGTCAGGGCGATGATCAGCGAACCGAAGCACATCAACAGTACCGAAGCCATCAAGGCGGCCTTGCGGCCCTTGCGGTCGGCGTACAAACCCATCAGCCAGCCACCAATCGGGCGCATCAGGAAGCCCACGGCGAAAATGGCTGCGGTGTTGAGCAGTTGCGCAGTGGTGTCGCCCTTGGGGAAGAAGGATTTGGCGAAATACAACGAGAAGGCGGCGTAGACGTACCAGTCATACCACTCGACCATGTTGCCGACCGAACCGCTGAAGATTGATTTGAGACGACTTGAGGTGGTCTTCACAGCGGCAGGCGCGCTGTCCGACCCTTGCGACAGGGAGGTAGGGATTTCCATCTTATTCCTTACATTCATTGTTTTTAGAAGGGCACGTCAAAATGCGGCCGTGTCTTCCTATAGCAGGAGCTGTGCCAGCGGACAGAGGCCCGGTTTAGAAGGGTTTGCGAGCATTTATAAGCGGGAATCCGCTTATGGCGTGGATGGCAATGAGCGGAAAGTTGCCGATGAAGGAGCCGTTCACTCCGTGGGAGCGAGCTTGCTCGCGAAAGCTTCTTTTCGGGCGCGGAAAAATGTGCGGATGTACTGGCCCCTGCGCGGGCAAGCCTTGCTACAGATCCGGCGTTTCTCCTACACAAACATCTCGCGCAGTAATCCGTGGCGCTGCATTTTCTCGTTCAACGTGCGGCGTGGCAGTTGCAGTTCGTGGAGCACCGCCTTGATGTCGCCTTTGTGTCGGCTGAGGGCGGCGCGCAGGCAGTGGGCTTCGAACGCTTCCTGCTGAGCTGCCAGCGATGGCCCTGCGTCCAGTGCGACCGGTTCCGGCGCGCTGAGGCCTAGTGTCTGGCGCTCAGCGGCGTTGGCTAATTCGCGCACGTTGCCGGGCCAGTCATGGGTCAGCAACTGGCTCAACTGCGCAGCGCTGAGTTCCGGCGCCTTGCGGCCCAGGCGTTGTGCAGCCGCCTGCGCAAAGTGGTTAAACAGCTGCGGAATATCTTCGCGACGCTCGCGTAAGGGCGGCAGGCGCAGTTCAGCGACATTCAGCCTGTAGGCCAGATCCTCGCGAAAACGTCCGGCGCGGGCTTCTTCGAGCAAATCGGGCTTGGTCGCCGCGATGATCCGCAGGTCCACGTTGATCGGCTTGTTGGAGCCCAGGCGCTCCAGCTGTTTGTCCTGCAAGACGCGCAGCAACTTGACCTGTTGCGCCAGCGGCATGCTTTCGATTTCATCGAGAAACAAGGTGCCGCCATCGGCGTATTCCAGCTTGCCGATGCGCTTGCCCTGGGCGCCGGTAAACGCTCCGGGTTCATGGCCGAACAATTCGGCTTCGAACAGCTGTTCGGGGATCGCCGCGCAATTAAGGGCGACGAAGGGCTTGTTGGCGCGCGGACCAAAATCATGCAGGCAGCGCGCAACCAACTCTTTGCCGCTGCCCGTTTCACCCCGGATGATCACGTTGACCGGCAGTTGCGACAGATCCAGCACCTGGCGGCGCAAGGTCTGCAAACCGGGCGAAACACCGAGCAGCGTCGCGTCCAGTTGCGAGCGCGCATCGGCCTGTTCGTGCAGGCGGCGGTTTTCCAGGACCAACTGGCGCTTTTCCAGTGCCCGACGCAGATTGCTCAGCAGGGTTTCCGGGCTGAAGGGTTTCTCCAGAAAGTCATAGGCTCCGTCGCGCATGGCATCCACAGCCATTGGCACATCGCCATGCCCAGTCAGCAGGATAACCGGCAGGTCGGCGTCCAGCGCCTGCAACCTGGCCAGCAACGCCAGGCCACCCATGCCCGGCATCCGCACGTCGCTGAGGATGACTCCCGGAAAATGTTCCGGCAGGTTCGCCAGACAATCCTCGGCGCGACTATGAACCTGAACCTGGAATCCGGACAGCGTCAGCCATTGCTCCACGGCCTCACGAATCGGCGCTTCGTCGTCGACGACAATGACGGAATTCAGCATGAGGGTTCAACCTCCAGGAAGTCGTTGGGCAGGCTGAACGAGAAACGTGCGCCATGGCCATGATTTTGCGCTGCAAGCCGTCCGCCCAGTTCATGCACGATGGCGAAGGACACCGCCAGGCCCAGTCCAAGGCCGTCGCCGACCGGTTTGGTGGTAAAGAACGGGTCGAACAGACTGACCATATGTTCAGCGGCGATGCCGCCGCCGCTGTCGATAACGCTCAGGCACCAGCGATTTTCCTCGGCGCTGATCACGATTTCCAGACGTTTGAGCGGTTTGTCGCTCATGGCATCCAGGGCATTGCGCAGCAGGTTGATCAGCACCTGTTCCAGGCGAATGGCATCGCCGCGAACCCATGCGGGCCGGGTCAGGTGCAGCACGCACTGGATGTATTCATCCCGAATGCGCGAATCCAGCAGCAGCAACGCTTGATCGACCACTGCCGCCAGATCCAGTCGCTCGCGCAGGCCTCCGGGGCTTTTGCGGGCGAAGGTTTTCAAGTGCCCGGTGAGCGCGGCCATGCGCGTCAGTTGCTGGTCCAGCGGGCCCAGCGCCTTATAAGCATCATCTATGCGCCCATGATCAAGCAGCAGGCGCAAGGTGGCCAGTTGCATGCGCTGGGCCGTCAGCGGTTGATTGATCTCATGGGCCAGCGCTGCGGACATTTGCCCCAACGCGGCGAGTTTGGTCGATTGCACCAGGCCTTCCTGAGCCGTGCGCAGTTCCACAGTGCGCTCCAGAACCAGACGCTCCAGCTCGTCGCGGCTGCGTTCGCGCATGCGCGCCAGGCGCCAGCGCTGATACAGAAACAGCCCAAGGAACACCAGCGTCAGCCAGGCACCGGCGGCAGCAATGCCTGCGTTGCGGATGTCTTCGCTGGCCATCTGCGGCTTGCGCAGCAGATGCAGGGTCCAGTCTTCGGCAGGCAACGGCATTGATTGCCAGAGGTAATCCGCCGTTTCGTCAGGGCCATCAACCCGGGTCAAATGACTGTTTTCGCCAAATTCGCGCAGTTCGCGGCGGCGCAATGGCGAAAGCGGTTGCCGGTCGTACTGCCGGGTGCTGAGCAATTGCGCGCGGTCTTCAACCGAAATCGGCTGCAACTCGCGATAACGCCAGCCAGGCTGGTTGGCGATGAACACGATGCCCTTGGCGTCGCTGATCAACAACAGGTCGTCGCCCTGCGCCCATTGATGTTCAAGGTCGGGAAACTCCAGCTTGACCACCATGGCACCAAGAAACCCGCCTTTGTCGTCCACCACCGCATTGGACAAAAAATAACCAGGAATGCCGCTGGTCACGCCGACCGCGTAAAAGCGGCCAATGCCCTTGGCTTTGGTTTGCTGAAAGTAAGGACGAAAGCCGTAGTTATGGCCGACGTAACTGCTGGGCAGACGCCAGTTGCTGGCGCCGACGGCCAGGCCATGGCGATCCAGCAGCTCAAGGGTCGAGGATTGCGCCGCGCCGTTGATACGCTCCAGCTTGCGATTCAGCGCATCCTGGGACTGCGCCGTGATCGGACCGTTGAGTGCCGCACGTATTTCCGGGTCCAGCGCCAGCACCGCAGGCAGCGCCCGATAGCGTTCAATCAAGGTGTGCAGCGTGTTGGCGTAAAGGGACAGCTGAACACCGGCCCTTGCGGCATCGTCCGACAGCGCATGGCGCTGAGCCTGACGCATTGCCAAACCCGCCGACACGGCTGCGCCCGCGAGAATCAGCAGTGCATAAAGGACGATGCGTAAGGTGCGGGCGGTGAATGGCATAGGAGGCTTGCCTGATTTAGGGCGGGTTGCAGCGCGTTACTCCGTAGGACCGGCTTTAGCCGGGAGGGCGTTCTCCCGGCTGAAGCCGGTCCTACGGACCCTGCGTTGCAGGTGCGGCTTTACAACAAATTGAAATTCGCCTGCTTCACCGCTTCTGAATCTAGGCCGATCATGACCTTGAATTCGCCGGCTTCGGCTGCGTATTTCAGGCTCGGATCATAGAACTTCAGATCGTCTTCGCTGAGGGTGAAGCTCACGACTTTCTCTTCACCGGGCTGCAGCATGACTTTCTCGAAGTTCTTCAGCTCCTTGACCGGACGACTGATGGACGCGGCAACGTCGTGCAGATACAGCTGAACCACGGTTGCGCCGGCAACCTTGCCGGTGTTCTTGACGGTCACGCTGGCGGTCAACTTGCCTTTGCGGGGCATGTCTTTAGCCGACAGGATGATGTCCGAAACATCGAATTGGGTGTAGCTCAAGCCGTAACCGAACGGGAACAGCGGGCCGTTGGTTTCTTCGAAGTAATGGGACGTGTAGTTGCCGACCTTGTCCGGAGAATACGGGCGACCGGTGTTCAGGTGCGCGTAATAAGTAGGAAGCTGGCCGATCGAGCGTGGGAACGACATTGCCAGCTTGCCGGACGGGTTGTAGTCGCCGAACAGCACGTCTGCCACGGCGTTGCCGCCTTCGGTGCCGGGGAACCAGGTCTCCAGCATCGCGTCGGCCTGGGCCAGTTCGTCGACCAGCACCAGCGGGCGGCCGTTCATCAATACCAGGACCAGTGGTTTACCGGTTGCCTTCAGCGCCTTGATCAGGTCGCGCTGCTTGCCGGGAATGTTCAGGCTGCTGCGGCTGGCCGCTTCATGCGACATGCCACGGGACTCGCCCACCACGGCAACAATCACATCAGCCTGCTCGGCGGCCTTGACCGCTTCGTCGATCATTTCCTGGGCCGGACGTGGATCAACGTCGACTTCGTGCTCGATGAAGTTCAGGTATTCATTGATATGGTCATTGTCGCTGACGTTGGCGCCACGTGCGTAGACCAGTTTGGCCTTGTCGCCGACGGCATTGGCCAGACCGTCATACACGGTGACCGACTGATTTGGCCGACCGGCGGCAGACCAGCTGCCGAGCATGTCCAGCTGACTCTTGGCCAGGCTGCCGATCACAGCGATGGTGCCCTGTTTTTTCAGCGGCAGGGTTTCGTTCTGGTTTTTCAGCAGTACCAGGGTCTTGCGCGCCACATCCCGTGCTTCGCTGCGATGCAGGCGGTCGTCGGAATAGGTGTCGGCCGGGTCTTGCGCTGCTTTGCCGATGCGCAGGTACGGGTCAGCGAACAAGCCCATGTCGTACTTGGCGCCAAGCACTTCACGTACGGCGTTGTCGATTTCCTTGACGGAAACTTCGCCATCTTTGACCAGACCTGGCAGCTCTTCACCGTAGGCCTTGTCGTTCATGCTCAAGTCGACGCCAGCCTTGATGGCCAGCTTGGCGGCCTGGCGGAAGTCTTTCGCCACGCCATGGTCGATCAGTTCCTTGATCGCGCCGTGATCGCTGATGGTCACGCCCTTGAAGCCCCAATCCTTGCGCAACAGGTCTTGCAGCAACCAAGTGTTGGAGGTTGCGGGCACGCCGTTGATCGAGTTGAGGGCGATCATCACGCCGCCCGCGCCTGCATTAACTGCCGCGCGGTAAGGCGGTAGGTAATCCTGGTACATACGCGTAGGACTCATGTCCACGGTGTTGTAATCCCGGCCACCTTCAACTGCGCCGTACAAGGCGAAGTGCTTGACGCTGGCCATGATGTTGTCCGAGGCGGCGGTGCTTTTGCCCTGGAAGGCCTTGACCATCACGTCGGAGATGCGCGACACCAGATAGGTGTCTTCACCGAAACCTTCGGAAGACCGGCCCCAGCGTGGATCGCGGGAAATATCCACCATTGGCGCGAAGGTCATGTCCAGGCTGTCGGTACTGGCCTCGATGGCTGAAATGCGACCGCTCAAGGCGATGGCGTCCATGTCCCAGCTGGCGGCAAGGCCCAGGCTGATCGGGAAAATCGTGCGATGGCCGTGGACCACGTCGTAGGCGAAGAACATCGGAATCTTCAGACGACTCTTGGCGACAGCAGCTTCCTGCAGCGGGCGGTTTTCCGAGCGTGTGATGGAATTGAACGTGCCGCCAATCCGGCCTGCGGCGATCTCCTTGAGAATCATCGGCTGTGGCATTTCCGAACTGATGCTGATCAGCCGCAATTGGCCGATTTTTTCATCAAGCGTCATTTGCTTGAGCAGATTGGAAATGAACGCGTTTTTCGCCTGCAACGTGGCCTGATTAGTGGCGACCGGGGCACTGACATTGCTTGCAGCCAACACTGGCTGGCTGGCCAGACTGACCAGAAGACCGAGTAAACACAGCTTATTCATGAATGATTTCTCAAGGCTTTTGCCTGCAACTTACGTTTAATCTCAGGCAGCCATATTTTGGGTTTTAGACCTTTGGCGCTTAATTGTCGGTCAGGGCGATGGGCTGCCGCTGAACTCTTTGTCATTACCGGCATCTTTGTAGCGCAGACACTTTTTATCCGATGATCCGGCGTTGGCGACGGATTATGCCGGGGAACTTCTGTTTTGGCTAAAATCACTTGAGCCATACGGAATAAATAGCCATTACAGGAGTTACACAATGATTCACATACAGCGTTGCCAGTCCCACAACGGACGTCGCTATACCTGGGCAACCGGCGTTCTACTGCTGCTCAGCACGTTGTTGAGCGGCTGCGGCATCAATAACATTCCCACCTACGACGAACAGGTGAAAGCGGCCTGGGCTCAGGTGCAGAACCAGTATCAGCGTCGCGCCGATCTGATCCCCAACCTGGTTGAAACCGTCAAAGGCTATGCCAGGCACGAGCAAGACACGCTGACGGCGGTCATTGAGGCCCGGGCCAAGGCGACGTCGATTCAGGTCGATGCCAATACCTTGAACGATCCGGCCAAACTCAAGCAGTTCCAGGACGCCCAAGGCCAACTGAGTGGCGCATTGAGCCGCTTGATGGTGGTTTCCGAGCGTTATCCGGACCTCAAGGCCAACCAGAACTTCCTGTCTTTGCAGTCGCAACTGGAAGGTACAGAGAACCGCATCGCCGTTGCGCGTCGTGACTTCATTGCCTCGGTTGAACGCTATAACACCGAGATTCGCACCTTTCCCGGTCGTCTCTGGCACACCGTGATGTACAGCGACTTGCCGATTCGCCCGAACTTCGAAGCGACAACCCCAGGTTCCGAAAAAGCCCCGGAAGTGAAGTTCTGATGAAGGCCTTGCGGCTCGCGCTGCCGGTCCTTGTGCTGTGGGCCTGCGCCTTGTCGGCGCAGGCCGCACTGGTCTTTCCGCCGCTGACCGGACGCGTGGTCGATAACGCGCAGTTGCTCGACGCGCAGAGTTCTGCGCAGTTGACGCAGATGCTTGAGGCTCACGAACAGGCGTCCGGCGAGCAAGTGGTGGTGGTCACGCTGCCGGACCTGCAAGGGTCCAGCATCGAGGATTTCGGCTATCAACTGGGCCGCGCGTGGGGGATTGGCGAAAAGGGCAAGGACAGCGGCGCGCTGCTGATCGTCGCCCGTGATGATCGCAAGGTGCGCATCGAAGTGGGCTACGGCCTCGAAGAGCGGCTGACCGATGCGCAATCGTCGGTGATCATCAATCAGATCATCACGCCCGCATTCAAAACCGGCAACTTCGCTGGCGGCATCACTCAGGGCGCGCAGGCGATCATCCAGGTGCTGGGCGGCAATCCACTGGCGCAACCGCAAGCGGCGGGTGGCGCTGAGCAGCAGGGGACCGGTTTCGACAATATTCCGGTGCTGATTATCGTGGTGGTTTTCCTGATCCTGATTTTCCTGAGATCCGGACGCGGCGGCGGTGGTCGCGGCGGCCGAGGCGGCTTTATTACTGCCGGTGGGTTGGGTGGGCTGGGCGGCCTTGGTTCCGGTGGCTCGGGTGGCGGTGGCGGTGGATTCAGTGGCGGCGGTGGCAGCTTCGGCGGCGGCGGTGCTTCGGGCAGTTGGTAATCGACGGATCAATGAGTGACGCAACCATGGCTTTACTGAATCAAGACCAACAGCGCCAGGTCGGCGAGGCAATCGCGCGTGTCGAACGGCGCACCGATGCCGAACTGGTGACAGTGCTGGCCCGCCAGGCCGACGATTACACCTATGTCCCGCTGATCTGGTCCGGGCTGGTGGCTTTGCTGGCGCCCGGCCTGCTCAATTACTTTTCCGGCTGGTTGAGCGCCAATGAACTGTTATTGACACAAATCGCGACCTTTATCGTCGTCGCGCTCATCTGCCGTTTCAGCCCGCTGACCATGTATCTGGTTCCCGCTTCAGTTCGCCATTGGCGCGCAGGCAACCTTGCGCGTCGGCAGTTCCTGGAGCAAAACCTGCATCACACCGCAGGCGGTACCGGCATCCTGATCTTCGTCTGCGAAGCCGAACGCTATGTGGAAATCCTCGTCGATCACGGCATTTCCAGCCGTTTGCATGACGACACCTGGCAAGCGCTGATCGACGTCTTCACCCAACACGTGCGCAACGGTCAGACCTTGCAGGGCTTTCTCGAATGCATTGAAGGCTGCGGGGAAGTGCTGGCCGATCATGTTCCGGTGACCCAGGCCAGGAATGAATTGCCGAATCGGTTGGTGGTGTTGGACTGATTGACGCGATTTTCCCTTTGGAGCCCGTCCTGACGGAGAAGTGTCTACATAGCTGCAATTAACGTAAAAAAAATCAGAAATATCCCACAGCTTCAGCGGTCCCTCGCTGACTGACTCTTTAGCCATCGAGATGCAAAGTCCTGTGCTTTTACAGTCAGGACTTGACCATGCCTATCGCATATCGCTGCCCATACTTCGTGACAGGACAGGAGTCCTGACATGCCCAAACCCGTTGGCGTCCTGAGCCGTGGCCCGTGCTGCGAAATCAACAAACTCATCGTCCAGGTGGTCGGCCAGTATCACCCGCCCACTCAACGCCTGGCGTTCTAC
>Ga0247730_1000360_pt1 | contig 36611 bp, 64 predicted proteins | sample UWRJL073202C2_FD_180959 | JGI IMG/M metagenome (GOLD analysis project Ga0247730, IMG submission 180959) | Plant litter microbial communities from Arlington Agricultural Research Station in Wisconsin, United States - UWRJ-L073-202C-2 | ecosystem: Environmental > Terrestrial > Plant litter >... | reverse complement strand
CGCATTAGGCCTGAGCCAAGAGAAGTTTGGACAAATGCTAAATGTCACAAGGCGAACGATTATACGCTGGGAGCAGCGCCCAAGTGACATTCCGATCCGCGCTATGGTGGCGCTAGTAAAGCTTGATACTGAGGAGGCACTATGAGCACATCAATCTTCAAGGACTTTGCTTTCCGGTATGTCGAGCATGGTCTAAGCGTATTCCCGTGCAAGGAAATGGCCAAGACCCCACGAACTAAGAACGGTTGCAGGGAGGCCACTACCAGTTACGACATGGTAACGGAGTGGGAAGTAAAATGGCCGAACGCCAATATCGGTATTGCTACAGGTGAAGTGTCGGGAATATGGGTACTTGATCTTGACGGGGAAGAGGCCGAGGCATGGCTTGCCACACATCCAGCCCTACCTGCAACGCCAGAGGTCGCAACCAAGAAAGGGCGGCATATCTATTTCAAGATGCCAGAAGGCGTTGAAATCAACAATTCAGCTAGCCAACTAGCCCCGCATGTAGATGTGCGCGGGAATGGTGGCTACGTCATCGCCCCACCATCTGCACACCCTGAGGGCGGTGTTTATATGTGGCATAAAGAGCTTAAACCATCTACAACGCCATTCGCCTTCGCTCCCGACTGGCTTCTTGAGCTGGTAGTGAAAAAAGAAAGGAAACGAGCCGCCCCCGAAGCAGTAAAGCGTCCAGAGTCTGCCTCTTCAAGTTCTTATGTGAAAAAGGTAGTGGACGAGGAATACAGGATTTTAGCAACGACCACCCAAGGCTCGCGCAATCACCAGCTATTTAAAAGCACGGTAGCGATGGCCAACTACATAGGCCAAGGAGGGCTAACCACTCAAATGGTGGAATCCCTAGCTGTGGCGGGCGCTAAATCAAACGGGCTGGTCGCGGATGACGGAATGGATTCATGCATGGCGACTATTAGCAGCGCCGTGACTACAGGCCTAGCCAATGCCAAGACGGTTCCCGCTACGTCCCAACCTGAAGTCGAATATATTATCCGTCCCAGTCTAAGATTAGTGGGTAGTGAAGAAGCGGAAGATGGAACATGGATGGCCGGGTTATTGTACGGCGGCAAAGCTGATGACCCAAGGCTGATTAAGAAAAGCTTCCATAACGGCCTTCTTGTCATGCAGAAACACCCGCTAATGCGGGATGTCCTGATTTACGATGTTTTTGCCGATGAGGTTATTCTAAACAAATGCCCGCCATGGTCTAACATAGAGCCTTGGAAACCACGCGCCATCCGTGATGACGACTCAACCGCAGCAACCGCATGGTTTGAAACCCCGCAAGGCTTGGGCCTGTCAATCAGACCGAACGACGCCCATGACATTATGCTGAGTGTTGCAAAAATGCACGAAGTAGACCCGCCAAGAACATGGCTTGAATCATTGCAATGGGATGGCGTTGAACGCATAGGCCACTGGCTTTCTGATTATTGCAATGTCGATGAGAATGCCTACACCCAAACAGTTGGGAGAAAATTCCTGATTGGCGCGGTACAACGTATCATGCAACCGGGTTGCCAAATGGATTCCATGCTGATTCTTGAGGGTGATCAGGGCCACCGTAAATCAACGGCTCTCAAACTATTAGCCCAGTTTGGCCAAGCATCGTATTTCACGGATCAGGTGGATGACATTGGTAACAAGGATGCATTGATTCAAATTCAGGGCGTTTCGATTATCGAATTTGCCGAGATGGATACGCTTAATAAAGCCGATACAGACCATATCAAGAAATTCGTAACACGTAGGGAAGATCGTTACCGCCCACCCTATGGCCGCACATTGGTAACAAGGCCTCGCCGCTGCGTGTTCGCTGGCACAGTGAATCCCGGAGGCAACGGCTACCTAAAAGACCCTACAGGCGCGCGCAGGTTCTGGCCTGTTCTCGTCAACAGCATGATTGACATCGAGCAGCTCGGAAAGATTACGCCCCAATTATGGGCCGAGGCATTCCTTGCGTGGAAATCAGGTGAGGGAAACTGGATTGATGATCCAGAAGTTCTTAAACTCGCCGTGGGTGAGCAGGCCTTGCGATTTGAGGAAGAGCCATGGGCACCGTTGCTTGACAAGAAAATGCGTGAATCAGATGCTATCACGGTTGATGAGCTAATGACAACGCTTGACATTCCCAAGGATCGCTGGAGCAGGCGCGAATCGAACCGCATTGGCGCTTATCTAAGGCACCGTAAATGGGAAGTAAGAAAAGACTACCGCCCCCACCCAGCTTCTCACCCGCAACGCAGATGGTATGCACCCGCCGATCACGTCCCACAACCCGCAGAGGATTCTTACAATGACACAATGTAATCACGAAGGAACCCAGTTTTACGCCGAACGCACTTTTAGAAACGGAACAAAACATCTCTGCTCGCAATGCGGCGAGTGCGGTGCCGTAGTCAAACAAGGCAACAGCCTCTGGCTGAAGCGGGAGGATATTCCAGAAGGCGAGGAGATTCTACAATTTGACGAAGCGCTTTACAACGGCGCTATTGGCAAAAGGCTTATCTAGTCCCGACGATACATTTCATGCTGCGCCACCTGTTGCAGCATTTGTTTGCCACTGGAGGCAAGAGAAACAGGGAAACGGTAAAGCGGCACCAACCCAAATGAACGTATAGCAGCTTCGATCTGTTGACCGTTCTGGCAACATGCATGACGAAAGCCAGCGTTACTCATCGCAATAGCGAAATCCTGCTGCGTGGGAGAATATTTATTCTGGCTTGGTGCTTTTTCTGGACTTTTTAATTCAATAGTGGCAAAATTCCTGCCCGCCCAAATCAGGCAATTATCATGCACACCGGCAAGAACGCCTCTATCTTTTTTGATCTTGCCTTGAATCTCGTTCTTGGAATTTTCGTTGTAGGTATGCCAAACGGTCACGTTCGGTAGCGCATACTCCATCCAGTTAATGAAAGCCACCTGAAGCTTGGCCTCTAGATTGCCGCGCTTGTGCGATAGTTTACTTGCCATGTGCACGCAACCATTTATCCATCAGGTGACGCACTTTGGCTAACTCTAAGGCTGGGTAGCCTTTTTCGCACTTCCTAATACGGTACTTCTCTTTAATCACGTAAAAGCGTTGCCGGGTCACACCCATATATTCAGCAGCTTGTGTAGCATTGTAAAATGTCCGATCAGCCTTTTTCACATGCCCTCATTTTGTCGTTGACAGTAGTTCTGTTCTTATCTATCTTACGCAAGACAACGGGTGTTGTCAACGATACAGAACTTAAACCTCATAAAGCAACAAGGACTATCAATATGGAATATGAAGCTTCAGAAACTAAAAAGTACAAACAAGCTAGCGTAGGAACGCATACGGGAATCTGCTACATGATTGCAGATATTGGCACCCAGAAAACCAGCTATGAAGGTGACGAGAAAGAAGTGCACCAAGTCATTATCGGTTGGGAACTTCCTGAGGAGTTGACCGACGATAACCGCCCACTCACCATCATTAAGACCTATACGCTTTCCTTCAACGAGAAGGCAACTCTTGCTAAAGACTATAAAGCGTGGACGAAAGAGCAAAACCCTAAAAAGTTCAATCTTGGCCAATTACTTGGCAAGGGCTGTAACCTGAACATTGGCGTCACGTCTGGTGGCAATGCTAAGGTGACTGGCGTTTCCGCTCTCAAGGCAAACGAGAAAGTGCCTGAGCTGCAAGCTAAGCCCGTTATGTTCGACCTGCGTAAGCCGGATATGGTGGCTATCATGGACTTACCGAACTTCATTATCGACAAGATCAACGCTTCGCCGGAGTATAAAGCTTATATGAACGGCGATACGCCAGCAGCCAAGACAGATGTTCACGGCAATGATGTTGAGCTAAACGACTCTATTCCATTTTAACTATATATGGAATACGAGGTTCAAACAGAATGCTTCAAAAATGCAACACTTCGCAAGGAGTGGCTGAAAATGGTCATGGCGGCATTTGAAGAGGCACAAGGACATGCAGAGCTAATCTGCCTGTACCAGAACTTTGAACCGATGATCACCAAGATGCGTACTGGTGGAGAGCATGACATGATGGTGGCCGATATGATCGACGCACGTTATCCAGCTTTCCACCTTCGCATTGATGAAGGTCGTGAATGGGCAGAAAAACTAGCGAGGGAGTGGCAAGATGGAAGACAATGAAATGGTGAAGGAGACGGCTATCGGCTGCCTTCTATTTATTGAAAAAACTTTAGAAGCCATAGTTGCTCTTAAGGGTCGAGGTGGTAACGACGAAGTTATTGCTCGTATTGCTCAAAATCTTGAGAGCTTTGTCTCAGGAACGAAATCTGTTTACGGAATTGAATAATTTACTGTGCGAGAACCACTTGGGGGATGGGGCAACTCATCCCTCTTTTTAGGAGGATGTGATGAGACTAACTAATGAAATCAGAGATAAAATAATTGGCGCTATGGCCGTGGATACTTGCGCCAAGGAAAAAGAAAAGCTTAATAAGCGAGAGAACCAAATTGGCGTTAAGTTATGGAAGCATGTTTATTCCAAAGCAGAGCGCGACAAGGCTGCTGCTCTTGATAAGGGTTGGATTCGCATGGATGGGTGCTTGCGCTTCAATCTTAATGGCATGAACATTAAGGTTGCTGTTTCACCACCATTGCCAGTTAAATCTACCGCTAACGACTATTGCCAGCGGCTAGGTGATATATCTGATGACACTTTGCGTGATGAATATCTGGCTTGGCATGCTGATACTGAGGCTTTGAAGGTAAAGCACAATCAGATTCGGTCGCAAGCACGGTCACTTCTTTATAGTGTTAGCACCTATAAGGGACTTGAGAAGGCTTGGCCAGAAGGCAAGAAGTTTTATGAGAAATTCAAGCCAATTAATGAAACATCGGGAGTGCCTGCTACATTAACTGCCGATCTCAACGCTCTGGTAGGTATCAAATGAACCTCACAAAACAAGCAAAACGCTACAAGCTACTCGGAACGCCGGTACGGTTGGGGATTGTGAAATTGTTGCTTTGGTTCGATGATGAACTATGCGCCACAATGATAGGTGGTAGCATTGAATCCAACATCTCCCAACCCACCCTATCCCAACAGCTAAAGCTACTACTGGATGGTGGTATCCTGAAGAAACGCCGTGAGGGTAAGCATGTGTATTACCGATTGGCGAAGAGTGAGTGGAAGACGTTAAACGATATAACCAACTAGGAGAAGTGAGATGAGATTATTCTTGTCGGATATATTTTATTGGATTGGCAATCTTGCCTGCAAAGCCAGCATTAAGTTTAACAGCGAATGGTTCGGTTGGATTTACCAGAAGGCCATGTCTTTAAGTGGCGATCTAGAAGATTCAAGTGACGCTGCAGCTGTTAAAAAGGCAAGAAAGAACATTGCTAGCGGTAAAGAAAAAACCATTCCAATGAGCGAGGTTAATAAATAATGCCCATCCCCCGCCACACCCACGCTTATCCTGCTTACGTGGATGAGATTGACCATCTGCTGAACGTAGAGGGCCTGAGCAGGTTGGAGATAGCTCAGAGGCTTGGAAAGACCAGAAAGCAGGTACAGGACATTATCGACCGGCATGCTTTGGGCAAGAGTAATGAGAAGGTGTATCGTGCAGCTAAGGGTGGTAATTGGGATTTTACACAAGATAATTTGAAAGGATTGAGAGTATGAGTTCGCTTTATTCACCAGAGGTAATGGTATGCAAGCCCGCTCTTGAGATGATGATGGATTTTGTCAAAACACCCAGTCATGCTGCGAGAGTAAGGGGCAAGCTCAACGACCTTGTAAATGAGTTACCGAACGATAAAAAGCCAGTAGCCCAACTGGCCATATATCTTTTGAAGAAAAAGTTCAATCTCCCAAAGATGCCAACAAGAAGCCACATGCTTACGGACCATGCTTTCTGCCGGGTTCTTGAAAGGGGCTATGGCATTAATATGGACCGTCTCAAAGATATTGCTTACAGAGATTTTGCAGATAAAAAAGAATTCAATTTTCTAGGAAATGAAGAGATGGTTTTTACTGTAATAAAAAAAGTAAAATAGTTCTTGCATCAACTCACACTTTCAATTATAACTATCTTCACGAGCAACGAAGGGTTGCCAATAACGATGGAGAATGAGATGACTAAAACATCAATCGCATTTAAATTTATAGAGCTTAACCCGCACCGCAAAGCGCGTGGCGTAGAAGCGTGCCGCGTTGAAGTAACTGAGGATGGCGAAACATTCTGGTTGTGGATGAGCAAAGCAGACATAGGACGGAACATGATGGAGTTCGGCAGCGATGCAGAATTGCAAAAAGCTTGGGATGCTTACGAATCTACGGTGAAAGGGGAATAACCATGATCCTCACCCTCCCCCAAACACCAGAAACAAAGACCCGCGCTATCTACGGGCAGCTTAAGAATAACTACCAACGCTCCCGGTATCTGTGGGAGCTGGTTGATAGGCCGATGACTGAGAAAAAGGAGAATGTGTGATGTTGCCAACTATCCCTGTCGGCGAAAGGTATTACACGATAGACGGAGTTAGCTTGTCTCATAGTGAATTTAAGGCCGCACCCACTATCAGTCAGAACCTCACCGACTCCACCGCCCTCCTACAATCCCTCATCCCGCAGCTAAGCCCTGCGAATGGGGAAGCGTTGAAAGCTGTTAGTAAGCAGATTGATGTTAACCTTAAGAGTTTAGAGAAGTGAGATGTGGCAACCTATAGAAACAGCGCCCAGAGACGGAACATGGATTCTGCTTTTTTGCCCACGAAAGAACGTCGCAATTGGTGGCGGCTGTCATTTGCCACTGCCCCCTACAGTTGGGTATCTTATTTGGGATAAAGAAATTGATGGGTTGAATTTTGGAGAAGTAGAATTTTGCTGGTCTAGCATGAAGTTTGCGCCACGTATTTTCAGATATAGGGCGGTTGGTATTGATGGCGGCAAAGAGCATCCGACCCAAAAGCCCATTCAATTAATGAAATGGACTATGGGATTTCTACCTGAAACAGCCCAAATGATTATCGATCCCTTCATGGGCAGCGGCACCACGGGTGTTGCCTGCGTGAAGATGGGTCGCAAGTTCATCGGGATTGAGCGCGAGCTTGAATACTTTGATATAGCATGCAAACGTATCCGTGAGGCGTACAATCAACCAGATCTCTTTATCGAGACTAAAGCACCCATGGTGCAGGAGCCATTGCTATGAACGATCCCACCACCCGCTTTTCCGAACTAGCCACCCAGATTGGCCTCAAAGCCCAAGCCTTGAGTGATGTTCTAGGTCTGGACTACCGCACGGTCAAGAACACGTTCAAAGGCGAGTTCATACCATCACCTGCAATCTTCGCAGAGATGGAATCGCTGGTGTTGGATATCGAAGAAGAAGTGCAGATTTACAACATTAATCCCGATGAGTGGCTGATTGAGTTTGCGGAAACGACGAGGAAGTTCAGGATTATGCAACAGGCGAAGAGGAGGGTTGAGGATGAGATGGTATTATGATGATCCGTTAGCGGCGTCTTGGATGGCTAAGCACTATGGGATGAAGCTTCAGTTTTCTGTGGGGCATAATTATACTGGCCACATATACACATCTGCTAACGATATTTTGGAGTACGGAGCGGCATGCTTTCAAAGCTCTGGCATTGATAGATTTTATTACATTCATCCCGACAGCCTGAATTTGTTGGAGATAAAAGAAAAGGATTATATTAATGATGATGGATGCTTAGGGGCCGTCTGGAAAACTAATGGAAAGCTAGTTTATACTGAGGGGGACTATGAATTTCCTGCTACGGGTAAAATAATCCAGCGCGAAGGAATCCCTTTCATGTGGCCTAAGAAAGAAAGTTGAAAAATCTTCTTGACCACTATTTCAATTCCATCTATACATACTCTCACGAGCCAAGATTGGTTGGCCAGCAACAAAGGAGAATCACAATGAAACCTTCCCTAGAAGAAATCGAACAAGGCGCTGAAGTATTTCTTACCTCAGGCTCACATAGCCGTGGCATTCATGGCTTGCTTAACCGTCAATTCCTAGAAGCCTGTGATGATGCTAACGAAGGTATGGAAGCGCATTACACCATCTTCGCCATGGTACTGGCAGGACGCCCAGCTTCAGAGATTCGCGACAAGCTTCGTGAGTTAATTGCGCCAGAGGGTGAAGATTATAGTGCTGAGAACCGTGGCGACCAGATTTGTGATGAACGTCGGCAGGAGGCTTAGATGACAACAGAATCAGAAAACAAACTCGCAGCTATGTCAACCGTGACGCCCGAGGAGATTCGCTACCTGTTCGACCAGATGCCAAAAGCGGTTGAGAAGATAGAGCGTGATGTTTGGACCGAGGAGCAGCGAATTGCGTATCGTCAATTATTGGGAGAGCAGAGTGAGTAAGGCTATTTTTAAATATGCTAATATTAATGCTTACGGAAAAACGCCTGAAGCAGATATCACTTTAGAAGTGAATGGGAAAAAGGTTTGTTTAAGAGATGTTCCCGCTAGCAATGAATTGATTAAAGAGTTGACAGCACTATTCAAAAGACACCTGCCTAAAATGGAGGATATATGACCGATCTAGAACAGAGCCGAGCCGAGTTTGAGAAGCATTTAACGCTTCTTTATGGCGCACGAGTAGTGAAGCGCTATGGGGATAGTTATGTTTTTGATTCAACCAATCATGAATGGGTTATCTGGCAAGCTGCCCTCACCACGCGCGATACTGCATTAGAGGCGGAGAACGCTAGGTTGAGAGAGGCTTTGGAGCAAATATCCGAACAGCGGCCTTTAGTAACACATAGGATGGCTGATATTATTACCGGCATGCACGAGGGCGAGCCAATTTATACTGCCGGGCCAGTGACCGGATACAGTTACCACCCTAGCCGCGATATAGCGTTAGCAGCCCTCACCTTGAAAGGAACAGAAAGGTGAACCAGCAGCAACGAATGATCACAGTATTCTTGCTTGGTGTTGGCTTCATCATTGGCCTTGCTTTGGGCTGTATATTAAAATCTTGAAAGGAACAGACTCGAATTCTAATTGAATGAGGGTTTAATATTTATAATGGATTCAATTAAAACACTAACAATATTTATGAAAGTATAAATATATGACAATGGGAAATGATATGGAGCGGGAGCGGTTTGCATATGGCATCTACAGCCTGAGCTATAACCAACTAACGGCCAACCAGAAATTTGTGGTCGACGCCGCGGTAAACGCTCACCTCTCCACACTCGATACTGCGGGGCTGGTTGAGGCGTTAGAGAATGCAAAGGAAGTGTTAGAAAAAATCCAGCCCGCAACGACACTCGACCGGGCATATATTTACAGCGCTCTAAGAATAATCTACCAAGTGCTTGATCCAATAGCGAACGCTGCCATTGCTGCCCAACACAAAGGGGGCGAGCATGAATAAGCTGTTTACCAGTGTTTGCTGTGGCGGCGAAGTATGCAGCATGTGCGGCAAACCTGCCGGTGAGAAAGTCGAAGAGGCCATCTTTCATGATGACCCTAGACCATATCGTCATCCGCTTACTGCTTATCTTTGTCATGAGCATTTCAGTCAGATCATGGACCGTGGCGGATACCGCACCCATTCACCCGAGGTCACACAGCTTTTGGAGGCTGTACTCGGATATGGGCGGCATACACGAGATTGCGATCTTAGTTGGAAAGGTGCGAAGCATAACCCCCAGTGTACATGTGGGTGGAATAACCTTCGTGACTCCCTCGCCCCCTTCGATAAGACGGAGGTGAAGTGATGTGTGAGCCAGAGCATGATTTACCTAAGAAAGCATTCACGCAGGAAATTGCAGACTTTTTTCGCATCACATACGACAAGGCGGAAGTTATATTGCGCGATTTCCTTGACGTCATGGGCATTGATTTTGGTAATCCCGATTTCGATTGGTGTGACCAAGCAGTTTTGGAAATAGCAGCCGCCATGAGCGACGGCGAATTTTTTCTTGAAGGAGAAAAACAATGACCGCAAACGAAACTAAACCAGATGCCGAGCGTGAGCTGTTTGAGGCGTACTACTGCCGCGTTCATGGCCCCGCTTCAGATACGGTGTTTGAGCAATATCAAGGTGAATACATTGACATTAACGTGTTCGATATATTCTGCGACTGGTACGCTGGCTACACGACAGCGCAGAGGCAAGCCCGTGCTGCACTAGCAGCCAAGCCAGAGGTGGGGGAAGATGGCTGGTTTATACCGTTAAGCTGCATGAGCGCCGTAGCACAAAGTCAGTTCAGGAACATGAATGCAATAATAAAGCATGGCGGACAAGTTGATGTAATCGCTCGTGTTGATGCAAAGGAATATCGGTGGCAATGCGACGGATTGAAGTATGCCAAGTTGCAGGCTTGTGGCACACCCTCCCCAGCACCCAACGCCGAGGATGTCGTCACCAAGCTAAGGGATGCTTTGCTGGCCCTGAAGGCACAAGAGCTGGGCGACTACGTTTATGATGTTCGCAGCCGCGCAAGTGAATCCGGTAATGGTTTTGAGGGAAACAGTTGGGAACATCCTGATGTGTTGGCGTTCAGTGCCGCCATAGATGGCATTGAATCCGGCATCGCCCTTGCCGACAAATATTTGGGAGGGAAGTGATGGCCGCCAAGAAATTGACGAAGTTTGAGCAGGGCTGGATTGCCTGTTTAGCAACAACTGTAAACGGGCATGGAATAAATACCGGCGAGATAGAAGCGTGGAGAATTATCGGGGAGCCTACCGGCAAGCAATGCTTGGCCTCTGGCATGGGCGATTATGATGCGCAAGCTATGGATAAACTATTAGAGTGGAGCAGGGGATGAACAACAAACCAACAACGGACGTGGAGCGGGTTGCTAGGGCTGTTAAAGATGCCACAAAAGGCTGCACTAAACTGCTTCATGATTGCAAAACTCATGAGCCTGATATGTACGGCGAATGTTCTGAATGTGGCTATGGTGATGGAAAACGCTGGGACGGCGAATATGTAGAGGGCAACGTATACGAATTGCAAGCCAAAGCAGCAATAGCCGCCCTAACCGAGCCTACCCGTAAGGAGTTGAGAGACCACCCGCTGTTTAAGTTTTTGCTTGGTGAGGGCGAGTACAAAGGAATGCAGTTCGGCGACCACGTAATGCATGGCAGATACAAAGCCAGATATTGGTGGCGCACTGACTTGCGGGAGCTTCTCAAGGCTAACGTGGCCCCACAAGGAGGGCTAGAACGCCCATCATGTTGCCGGGAGATGTTTAAGAACCCATCTGGACCGTGGCGTAACGAGGAATTGCCCGAAGGTTTCCGCGTTCAGAACCGTATATTTGCAGCGGATAGCAAAGGCGACGCACTATGCACGATAACTGCTAGGAGTTTCGCTGAGGCAGATTACTACGCAAGGCTGCTGATCAAAGCTGACGCCCACCTCCCCACTCCCGCAGCAGGGTTGCCGGAGGAGGAGGATGTTGCTGTGGAGATTATTCGCAAAGCAATTATGAGATCAGACGCTAACAAAGAAAGAAATAGTAAATATCCGGCGATGGCTGCTGCAAACTATATATCCATGGCTTTAGAGGTTTATGAAAACCTGAAGCAACATACCACGGGAGGTGGGGCGTGAGTAAAGAGCTAACCGAAGATGAGAAGAAGCACCTTTTTGGAAAATCTCGTCGTCATCACAACAAAACAGGGCGAGTAAGCATTCAGAATGGAACGCTACATAAAAACTTTGACAAGATGATTGAACGCTTGATGCGTGAAGGGATCATTAGAAAGGATACGCAATGAGGTATTATTACGAGGACCCTTTGGAGGCAGCGTACATGGCTAAGCACTATGGGATGAAATTGGACCCTGAAATAGAAGTTTATATTTATAGGGATGAGGAGAATTTTAAATATTACATCCACCCAGACTCGCTACCATTGTTAGAGCCTATGGATGGTGATTTGGTTACAGACGCTGTAATTAGCCAAATTGCTATGCTGAAAGAAATGCGTAAAGCTGATCTGCCTGTGGGAAAAATCATCCAACGTGCAGGCAAAGCATTTCATTGGCCTAAGAAGGAGAACGTATGAACCACTACGATGACGACTTCCCCGAAGAGCCTATCTGGCCTATTGTTATTTCTTTGGGCATTGTTTTAACCGTTTGCTTAGTAGTGTTGTGGAGGTGGTTGTGATTGAAGAAACAAAACAATACATCAGTCAGCAAAGAGTATTTTGAACCAAGAAACGCTGTTGATTATAAGGTTTTACTGCAAGAATCCCTAACCATGCTAGAGCGCTCTCACAACCGCGTGATGTACCGTGTAGAAGATAGGGTAACGACAAAGCAGATTGATGACCTAAAGCGCAGGGCTAATGTCTGAGAAAATAGCCATCGAATGCCTCTGTTGCGATTTTGCGGCTATCGTAAAAACTCCCGATACTCAAGAAGGGCTTGTCAACATGATTGTTGGTTTGAACGACCGGCACGAATGTGGCAATATGAAGATAGTTCAACGTAGCTGGGTGAATGATTATGGTATATTTGGCGGCATCGAACACTAGCGAAGATATAGCCTTCCATCACCTAAAGAAAGAAGCCGTCTACCTCAGATGCCCACGTAAACGCTGCCATCATGCTTGGAAGACAACTGTTGAAGCCGTACTTGAAGATTCACATTGCCCACGCTGTAAAGGGCGCGTATAATCAATTACGCAAACCTCCCTCTTAACCCTGCCAGCTAAATACTGGCGGGGTTTTCTTTTAGTGGCTGATAGGAATCAACGTCAGCACATACAAAGCAAAGGCCAAAGCCAGCATGCTAACACGTCCCGTAGGAACGCTGAACGTAGCGACAAGTGCACAGATGAAAGAAGCGATGAGTAGTATAAGGGTCATTTGATTTCTCCGGGTAATAGGTTTTCTTGGCCGTTCTGTTTATAAATAAATCTAATTGTATTTTGACAGCTTACCAGTTGGGCAGCTTGCTTATCGTTGAGTCTGCGCTGGTTGATGGTGAGCCTAGCAGATTGGTCTGGACAGGTGGCAACATCATGTTGTTTGCTACTACTGGTAGCTGGCAATTTTGCGGTGCCTTCGAGCAAGCTGAGAGCATAATCATCAATATCATCGAGCTTAGTATCAATTTCATGAGAACTATCCTTTGTGAAGAGTTTGTTTTCGGCGCAGGCTTTATTGTCTGCTTCGTGGGAAGCTATTTCAGCGGCCAGCTTATGGGCATCTGCTCGCCATTCAGATACTTTGTAGAGAGCTAATAACGCCAGTCCCACTACAACGATCCAAAAGTATATTTTCATTCCAACCCCGATAAGCAAAGCTTGATTTCATCTGTTCTCCGATTGACCAAACCCTTACATCCGTTGATCTTCAAATTGATAGGATCGTTGCAATCGTACTTAATGCCGTTCTTAGTTAGACCGTTCCAGTTAACCATTGCCTTGCAGCCAGCCTGCAGATTACCGGAGTTATTAAACTTTAAAGCACTACTACGTGTATAACCGGCAATGCCGATATTATAAGCGAAACTTGTATGAGCAGCAAGTGTCTTTGCAGGTAAGGGTGTTCTATTAAGCGCAAACACCTTTTGCATGAATTGGCCGACTCTTGATTCTGTTAACTGACGGCATTGCTGCTTTGTCATGGTCATGCCTTGTTTTACGCCTAAAGTCTCCCCATTGCAGATAGTCCAGACCCCAACAACATCCCGATAGGATTTAAGACTTTCCCCCTCACGATCAGCGATAAAAGGCACCGCAATGAGTAAGGCTGCTAAACTGCCGCCTCCTACTATTTTGGCTGTTTTATTCGCCACTAATGCCGCCAGTTCGCTGATTCAGCCACCACATAAACAACCCCACGGCAAATGTACCAATGGAGCTTAAAGTAGCCCATACCCATCCTGCGGTTTTGGTCTTTTCCTCACTTGCCCCGTCTTCTTTTATATTGCGGTCTTCAAGAGCTTTAAGACGCCCATCGTGAGCGCTGAGGCGAGTATCATGTGTTGCGATGATGGTAATGTTTGCGTTAACCTTCTCGGCAAGCAAAGGAAGGCCGTTGAGGCTATTCTCGAAGTTGCGAAAATCGTGCCTCAGCGCGCGGACATCACCCGCTAACGTTGAGACCTCCTTTCCTAACCCATCAGATGCACTCAAACGCTCAGAGAGCTTTTCCATTTTTTGTGCGACTTCGGTCCACATATTATGGTCACGCTTGTAGCGCTCTTCGTTATTCTGCATCATCGTAGAGACACGCTCTAACGCCACCTCAACGCGGTTTAGACGACCATCATCATTGCGACGATCTTCCATCACACACCCTGCTTGAAATAAGAACCAACAGTCATAGTTACTAAACCACCAAGATAGCCAATCAGCGCAGAAATACCTTTTCCTGTGTCTCCGTCACCTACGCCATGAATCGCCGCATAACCAACTAACCCAATAAAGCTAAATACCAGAATAGCAGTGAGCGATACCTTTATGATTTCAATACTGGTCATATCAGCAAACCGAAGTCCAAGTGTTACAAGTGGTCGAACTTGAACTAACCGTAACGCCTGCAGGGATACTCAAACCATTAGTCACCATAGTAGAGTTCGCGTAAACCTTGGATTGCCCCAAAGAAGCCCAGCCACCACCTACCGGACCACCGACGTTAAGGAAAGCGCCACCGAACAGATAGTAAATGCCAGCATCACTCCCGGCGTTAGCTGCGCTCATTGCACCACTCGCAGTACCTTTGCCACCTTCACTCATGTAAATATAATAATTACCAGTTCCTGATCCTGAATGAATAACCCCATTAGCCAGTGCAAATTCACAAGGCCCATCGCAGTAAAGGAAGTTATCGTTATTACCACCCGGTATCCAAGTGACTGTACCCTCGATATCAAGAACCACTGCGTTATGAAGATAAATGCATCCATTCCACTGAGCGTTAGCCGTGTTACCAGCGCATACCATCCCGCCGTTGGAACCGTAATAGGTGAGGTTAATATCCAGTTCAGCTAGGTCGCCAACCGTGATAGCCGGTCCTGTGGTGTTCCAAGTGAAGCTACAATTACCATCCGGGCTTAATTGAACAAGATTCGTGCCATCCGGAATCCCGCCCATGCCCAATGGGGTCGTATGTGTTTGACCGCACGCCATAGCAATAATGGGAGTGCTGCTATTGTTGTGGAAACTATACACCGCATACCGCCATGCTTGCTGTGCGTCTTGTACCGCCCCAGCGCCAGCTGCTAAACCATCATTAGCGTTGTTGCCATTGATTTTATCAACATGGATTGTCTGTGTGGAAGGTACCTTCCAACGTCCCGGATTAGAAACAATCTGCCAAGAACCGTTGATGACCTGAACCCCTACGGTTTGCAGAGGCCAGAGAATAGCCCCAGCCAGTCCTGCCGGGAACCCGGAAAGAATTTTACCACGGGTTGTATCGCCATTTTTAATGTTAACCAAGCACCCCGCAGTAAAACCAGAAGCAGAGGGAAGTGTCGCGGTTAACTGTCCCGTTGAACCAGTGCCCATCATCACCGTAGAGCCGCAATCACCTGTAGCGATGGTGTAGCTTGCTGTTTTGATACTAGCTGTACCCGAACCGCCACCGCCACCTGAACATGAACCATTAGCCGCACTGGTTGCGCGACCCGTGGCGTCAAGAGTTAGGTTGGAACAGGTGTAAGAGCCTGCCGTCACTCCTGTAGTTCTATCTTGTCCTACTGACAGAGCGCCACCAGTTACTAACTGAGCATGGGCGCTCGTGGCAAAGAATAATGCAATAAAGGCAAGTTTTTTCATAATTCCTCTTAGATTTTCTGAATGGTCGCTTTTAACTGTCCGTCAGCAATAGCTGTTGGTGTTGCGTTAGAAGTAGATTGTCCTAATTGTAATGTAAACGTCCCGGAAACAGTCACAACGAATACCATCGTTCCGATAATTTGTGGCGTTGTAACGCCAGTAGTTGAATAAGCAGTGAATGGCGTTGTGCTTACTGGCCAGTTCGTTACGGCTGTTACATCAATGGAATGAGCCATAAATAACTTACCAGTTGCCGTTCCAGTAAACGCACCGCCGAATCTAAACCCACCTGCTGAAGCACAGGTAATAGCAACCGAGAAATCTACTCTATAGGTCCCTACGGGTAATGCCCATGTAACGCCCGTAATATCTGCAGGCACAATGCTGGATGTTACACTAAATGCGGCCGTGTTGATTTTGCTAGATGGGACATTTAAACCGAAGGTGTTGGTTGTATCAAATGTTTTTTGGGTAATCGTTTGGACAGCATTAATAACAACAACTTGCCCGGATAGATTCGCAGGGTCATAAACAGCTTTTGTCATATCGCCACCACCATAAGCGGCAGAAATAGAATCATCCGTTTGGATAGGAGCGCCAGCAGGGTCAGCAAAGGTAAGTTTGTAATCTCCACTCAACCAGAGCGCCCCGTAAGGAGAGCGCCCTGCAGAATCCAATACGATAGGATTCGTAGCAGGTACGGTCCCTAGGGCGTTGGTATAGCTATCTTTAGGAGTAGAAGTCCCTGCAATGTAGGTAAAAATCTTCCCACCCGAAAGCGGTGTTCCATCTACGTAGGTGTAGGTAACGAAGGGGTTGAACGGAACGGCTGTCATTGTTGATCCCCTAATATTTGTAATGCTTGTGATGGCGGAAGTTTTAATAATTGCTGCAAGCTTATACGTTGCTGAGTAGTGGTCAGTCCGGCTCTATCTGAAATAGCCCTTGTAACAGCGTCGGCGCGACCTTTTTGTAAAGCGGAAGCGCCTTTTCTTGCTATTGAAGAACCCGCATAGGTAGCTAAACCACCTGCAGCTGCGCCCAAAGGACCGCCTGCTGAACCTGCGGCAGCCCCAGCCAAAGGACCTAAGCGACTACCAAAAACAGAAAGCAAATCTGTTACTACACCAGTGCGTGATGCACGCTCAATGGCGGCCTTTTCTTCCGGGCTATACCCGCGGAATCTAGCTGAGTTCTTTAACGTTCTGAAACCTGTTTTAATGGCTGTGGCAGGGACTTGATAATCATCAGCACGATTTATAATACGTTCAACATCATTCATCCGACGTGAAGCAGCGTATAATCTTCGGCCATCTTTAAGTGAATCAAACCCTTCTTTGCCGCCTATAATAGCTTCTTCAGGAGCGTTTTCAATGGTATCCCGCAACTTGCCCTGAATATCTAGAAGTTTTGTCCCCTGCTTGCTTAAGCGCCCTTCTTTGAACTCAGCATCAATAAAATCTCCAAGAAGCTCGTCCACTTCCTGCGCTGCCTGAAGGCTCATCGGTTTATCTTTGATGCCTTGCAAGCGCTGAGAAAGCTGAGTAACGACATTATCTCCACCAACAGCACGGCCAATCTCCGTTTGAGGTTTGATTGTTTCTATGGAATCAATGAACTCATTAGTAATGTTTGGCTTAAGAATGCCGCCTCTTGCTTCTGCTGTTTGGTAAGCCTTAGAAGCTAAAGCTTTAATTTCATCAGCCGCAGGTACAATCGTCTTGGTGTTCAATTTACCTAGAACAGCCCCCGCAGCAGGAGCGGCAGACCCAATAATAGCGCCCAGCCCAGCACCGCTGAGTGCAGCGTCAACTCTTTCGCCTTCTGGTGCGTCACCGTAAGCGTAGAGCGTGCTTGCTGGAATGCCGACGAGGCCACCCCTGCCACTGCGTAGGGCGATATTCCCAGCTTTAGCAAGCGTTCCCGCTCCTTCGGCGGCTTTAGTACCGCGAACAAAATTACCCACTTGGGATAAAGCTTGTGGTATGGCATTGACAGCCCCTCTTACTCCAGTAGTTGATGCTGCCCCCGATAATACCCTAGCTGAAGCCAAAGGCAAGGTTCCTGCAATACCAACCAATGAACCCGCAAGCGCTGAATCAGGATTAGCTTGATTAGTAGCCGCTTGGTCTTGCCTTGCTTCATTATAAAGGTCTGAAACTGGCTCACCAGTAAGAGCAGAAGCACCCAAAGCTCCAAGGCCAGCCGTAATGCGTTGCCCAAATGGCACAGCAGAGTTAAATCCTTGCAAACCTGCACGACCTGCTCCTCTGTCTATACCCGGTGGCATAATAGCGCCATCAACGATCTGTGGCGTGGCTTGGACTTGTTGCGCTTGATCTTGCTGTTGTAAATAAGATACAGCCTGTTCTTCCGTCGCGCCTTCGGGGGCATCGATTTCGTATTCCGAACCATCTGGTGAGGTGATGTGGAACTTAGGCATTATTTAATCTTCCTTACTGTCCAGCCGCCAGTTGTTTGAACAGCGCCACCAAGTAAATCATTTAAGTCATTTACATTATTTTTGGCGTATTTCTCTTGTAACTTTCTGATCGAAGCAATAGCGGCACGTTTATCATCCGCTGGCACACTTGGGTCGCCAAGTTTACCTGCTTGTGACTTATAGAATTCCACATCTTTATCGGATTGAGGTCCCTGCATGCGGGGAATGTTGCTTACGAGTGTATTGCCTAATACTGCTAATTCAGCATTTGCCTGCGTTGCGGGAGTACTTCTACCAACAAATTTATTAGCACTAGAGCCCATAGCTCCCAAAGTACTGCCATTAGCTCTGTCTAACAGAGAGGTCCCAGTGGCATCTGGAGCTTCTATCTGATCTAGAACACTTAAAGTAGCAGGAGCATTGATACCCTTAACATTCATTGCGCTGTTAGCTTCGCCAGAACCTTTGCCCATGGCTTCAGCAAATGCCGTCCCTTGTTTAATTTTAGGCTGCATAACCACTTCAACATTGCTTTGTGCCTGCTCTTTGGCGCCTGCTTTAGCGCCCTCTATCCCCGCGACTGAACCAGCATAACCCGGCAATTGAGAGAATTGACCGTTAGAATTTACTTGTAAGCCCTTATCTTGGGTTTTGGCAAATTGCATAATTAGATTTGCACCTTCGACATCACCGATTTGTAGGCGCTTTTGGTATTCATTAGCCAATTGTAAGGGAGCGGGAAGCTGCGCTCCTTGTGCTGCCTGTTGCAACTTCGCCGCCATGACCTGTTGCTGAAATGCCCTAATAGCATCTTCCTGAGTGAAGTCGTTCAGCGTCTTGGTCTGGCTGAAAATGTTGGTGTTTGCGCCAGCCATGCTATGCAGTCCCTAGCAGCTTTTTAAGAATAGCTGCGTATTGGTCATTATCATTGACGGCACCTGTGTTGGTAATGCCACGCCCACCGAGAATTCCAGCGAGGGATTGTGAGAGAATATTGCTGTTATTAACCCCAGCGCCAGCAATAGCATTGGCCGCGGTATCATTAATGTTGGTCAAACCACCAGCAGCACCGATTTTCTGTGCTTGAGTTTGCAAGAACTGATTGTAAGCGTTGTTATAGGTGCTATCTGCCAAACCAGTTGTATACTTAGCAGCATCCTGCAAAGCACCACCTGAGTAGTAATTACCCCTTGCCGCGTTTGCCGCGTCCAAGGCTTTAGTACCCTGCTCTAATTGAAACTTATAACCGGGAGTGTCATAAAGGTCACTGCCGTCAAATTTTTCGTTAAGGAAAGGAGACAGCAAAGCGGTATTCTGTTCTTGGGAGCGTAATAAGGCTTTTTTAGCTTCATCGTTAGCGTCAGTACCCAAGCCAGCGCTTAGAATGTTACCGGCAATGCCTGCGTAAGATGAACCGCTCGAAGCTGCGGGCGCGACTGTAGAGCCTAACGACCCTGAAGCAATTTCACCCGGATTATAACCTAAGTTAGCATTAGACAATCCAAAAGCATCCCCTACTTTTGTGCCTCCCAATAAATCACTCGCACCACCATTACCAAGGTATCCACCAGCACCGCCTAACGCTGCACCGCCGAGGATACCCTTAATACCGCCACCACCTGCTAATCCTCCGAGACCGCCGCCAAGTGCACCGCCAATGCCGCCTAGAGTGCTGGCGCTAAGGGATGAACCTAAAGCGGTGCCAATACCCGGCGCAAAGTACGAAGCCGCGATAGGCAATGCCACGCTAGCAATTTTCTTTAATGATTTACTGCCCATTAGAAACTCCAAACTTGGTAAGTATTTTTTGCGCCTTGACGTGATAACCAACGGCCAACCACTTTATCATCCGTAATGATGTCGGTAGATTTAACACCCATCATCTGTAATTGGCTTAATGCTGTTTTGATTAGTTTCGATGTCCACAACACCCTATACGGGCTATCGACATACAGACCATCGCCGGTTGCTTCTAAACGAGTTTTGCAACGAGGATTGGTTCCAATAGAGAATAAAGCATAACCAACGATTTGGCCAGCATCTTTTAATAAGAAAGCAAACATTTGTTTGGCTTGCCCCAAAGTTCTGTATAATTCCCAATCCACATCTGGTTTATGTGAATAACCGGTTTCTTTCAAATGCCGCGAAGCGTGGAATTTTAGATAGTCAAGAACCTTATCAATGGTCACTGTTTCTATGCGGATCATCGTGCTCTTACTCGACCAGCAAGAGTTACGGGGAGGTTCGTAGTGGCCCATGTCGGCGTGTAGACTCTTGAAGTAGCTGCGTCTACTGCTCCCCCGCCCGCTGCAGTTCCTATTTTAGTAAAACACCCGCCATCACTTAATACTGTGAAGGGTAGTGTTATATAAGTGCTGCCAGAAGTCGCTGTTGTATCCGTTGCAGGGATGATATGAATTTCAAAATCAATGAACTGCCCATCTTTAAAATATAAGCCCGTTAAAGTAGGAGTACCAGTGGACCCAAGGTTAGTGGCGATGGGAACCCAAGATGTGCCCGTATCGCCCGTGAAGGTTTGGTTCATATACTGCGTCCACTCAGGCGCGAGCAAACCAAATGCTTCCTTTTCCTTGTTGATAATTGGAGTTTGTATTGGAGGCGGGTTATAAAAACTCATGCGACCGCTCCGGGTACATTTACCCAAGAACCAACGATCCTCACAGGAATGGGATCAGTAACCCGAAGCCTGAATGTCATGGTTCTTGCTGTTCCTAGACGCCAGAATATCACTCTTGTACGATAGCGTCCAACCGCACCGATAGTAGCTGTTTGCCATTGAGTAAAGCTATGGCCTTCATTTCTTGAAACCGATAACATACAAGTAGGATCGAAACCTTGCCCGGTTTGCGTCCCAACCCCTGTTTCGAACCCAACCACAAGATTATCAAAGCGAATGCGCTGGTTTTCTTCAGAGATATGAGTGTACGTTCTTTCACGGCATAATGGGGAGCCAGCATCTGTATAATTATTCATGGATTGATTGTAAATCGCACCGTTCAACCGCGAACCTACTAAATGCTTACCAAAAGCAAACATATGGCTGTTGGCTAGGTCAGGTTCGAAAAAACCACTGCCATTAAGGTAGGCGCGTTTGTGCCAGTATTTAGTTGAGATGTCGAAGCAGATGGACGTAGGCAGGCCACCACCTGTAAACATAACAAACGTATGGCCGTCTTCTTGGTAAGTGTGGCCACGAATCTTCGTTGGGTCGGTTGCTTGTGCGATGATCAGTTCCATAGCCTCTGTAGAAACGCGAATAGGAGTATAGCCTGAATTCCGGTAAACAATACCTGAGCCGTTGCTATCCTGCCCAATCCAATAGAGTGAGTTATCTACAGGAACAGCACTATAAGGAGCTAGAATACCCACATCGAACTGTGCACCACTGATTTTCTGGAAAGGGAACGTAGCGCCAGATTGTGTGAAAATCTCTGTTGTATTAGTCCCAAGCCCAAACACCTGACCGGATACACGAATCACCCGTGAGAGATTATCAGGCGAGGATTCTGCAGATGCAAACTGTAGAGGCTGCCATGATGTGCCCGAGTAAAGGTCAGAAACATAATACGCCTGTGAGGCATTTTTATTGGCGATGAAATAGCCACCAAGGAAGGTAACAGAACCCACAGAAGGCAGATCTGGATCGGTCACTACCCCAAAGTTGTTGGTGGCGTAGGTGAAAATATAAATCTTATCACCATCACAGATAGCTAACTCAGGGCCGTTTTCATCAAATGTGCAAATCCCATTAATGGAGAAACTGTTTAGCGTTCCTCTTAGAGTATTTGTGCCATTAGAAAGAACTTCATAAAGCCCTAGACCACTTACAGTAAAAGCCCTTCCATTAGTAGAAGCGAACTCACCACGAATAGGTCCAGTACCGCAGACAGTATGCACTTCTTTACCCGGAGTTCCATACAAAGCCGCAGGCTGTTTGCCTGCTTTATCAAGGACCACATACATGTTGATCGTGTCCTCACTATCGAAAGACACAGAACGCTGGACGTTTGAACCGCCGATGAGGCCAATTGATGGAATACAAGCCTCCTATAAGTATCGGTTTGAAGCTATATCATATTTTCCATAACCCAGCAAGCGTGGGTCAATGTTTAGAGAGTTGAATTGCATGTTAAGATTCCGAATATCCGTTTTGGAACTACTGGCAATTAGTGCAGTGGTCGAGGCTACCGGTTGGCCATACGATGCCGCAAGTTCAACAACAAGGTTGGCAGTCAATGCACGCTTGTACCCCGGCGGAAGACTTATAACTTGGTCGAGCGTCAAATTCCCAATGATGCCTTCTGTCCAAATCACAAGTTGATATTGTGAATTAGTAGGGATGGGGTTAACATATACATTCAAAAGTGGGTAGGATGAATCAATATAAATACCCATGAACGGGTATTGACCTGTCCAATTCTTAAAGGGAAGCTCGGCGTATTCCTGATCATTGAAGATAGTTATTTCTTGATCATACCGTTGTGCAAGTGGGAGGCTGGTGTCGCGTATGAACGCGCTCATTACTCGATTGGGACGGGCAATATTAAAATTGCCACCCGTTCCCATGGTGTAGACTGCTTGCCCACCTACAAGGGGGAAGATGTTCTGCACCGCCCCATACACAAGCATGTTGTCGATATTCCATGCATCGATAAGGTTGTTTAATTTGCGAAGACCCCCAGCTGCCTGTGAAGCAGTGGGGGTTTCGCCATCGGAAATCACGCCTAAATCAAGGAGGGCGTCCGTGATAATGGTGATTGCCGTATCAGCCATTACTTGGCCTTCACGTGGTCAAGCGATGGGTTAATGTAGTCTTTGTCAGAAACATCCAAATGCGTGCGGCGCTCGTATTCTGCCTCACTGATTTTTTCCTGTTTCGTTTCTTTTTCTTCCTTAGCGGCTTCTTTAGCAGCTTCTGCTTCAGCTACGACATTCTGCGTGGTATAACCCGAAGCAGAGTTGGTGTTGATTGCAGGGCTGTTTTCTTGCCATTGATGCGCAAGGGTTTCCGAAGAAATAGGGCCTTTGAATTCCGAAGGGGCAATCGGAGCATTCGCTGGTTGGTTGACTACTTCTGTCTCTTCTACAGTTTCTTTAGAACGTGCCATTATAAACTCCTTAGGTTAGAGGGGAGTCACAGTTTCCCGTGACTCCCCTAAATTTACCATATGTTAGGTCAACGAAATCCAGTTGAGACCTGTGTTATCGATGCAAAGGAACTCAGTGGTAGCCTGAGCCGTTGCGGCAATGCTGGCGTTGACTGCACCAAAGTTGATCGTACCACCAACCGGAGGATAAACCTTCGGTGCGTTGGCGACCAGCTTAGGGAAAAGAATCATGCGTTGCTGCACGTTCCCGACTGGAAGGATGACACCGTTTGCCGCGGTGTTGTTGTTGATCGAAGTCAAGTTCTGCGTCAATGGAGCCGCAGTAGCTTGGGTCGTACCAGTCGCTGCGATATCAAGAATCGGGAAAGCCGATTCCGTCACCGCATCCGGCAGTGGGTTGGCATTGTTAATCAACAAGCCGACAGTGTTAGAAAGTTGGTTAGCCATTTGAATAATCCTTTCAATTAACCTTGGAGACGAACAGCGAGTTCTGGGTAGCTGGCGAACCATGCATACAGAACGTCAAAGCGCGTTTTCATTTGGTTGGTGTGAATGTCGTACTGGCGAATGATTGAAAGCGAAATGCCGGACATCTTGTCCTTGCTTTGCGAGTATTCAGCCGTTGGGCCCGGGTTAGCAAGTGGTACAGATGCGAACGTGAAGGCGTTCTTATCGTACAGCAAGCTTTGACGCGAGGTCTGACCCGAAGTCCCTGAGATGACCGTAAGCGGAGCAGCGGTTGCTGGGCTTGCGGTGACCGTTTGGAACTGACCGGAAGGAGTGATCGCAGGGAACACGTTGATCGTCATGTTGCCCGAACCATCCGCTACAGCCAGCGCCGTTACAACACCGGTGTACGGTTGGCCAGTACCTTGACGGGTCTGTGGGTTCACAGCTTGGATCGATGGGATACGAATCACGTCGCCTACGTTCAGGAACGAAGTGGTTGGCGTCCAACCGTTGGTGACAAGAACCGTACCAGTTTGGCCAGCACCGTTGACCAGTGGCGTACCACCGTACGTACCTGCAGTGAAGCTTTGAATCGCAGGATCGGTGTAGAACTCGAAGCCATAAGCACTGCCCATACGACCTTTAAGGAAGGCCTTGGAAATCTCATCACTTGGGTTGAACACGAGACGAAGGTTAGCAGCCAGCGATGCGTTAGCAAAGCTATCGATCACTGCGATACGTTCAGAACCAATCGTACCACCGAGCGAATCAATGAATGCGCCAGCAGTTGCAATCAAGCTTGGATCGGTTGGTGGGGTACCGGGAGTACCAACAACGTTAGGAACCGAACGGAAGAGCGCCGTACCAGCAAGTTCGATCTTGGCAGCAATAGCGGTCATTGCAGCATCGAGGGTGCTATCGATTGCACCTTCTTTGACTGCGTCTGCCGAAAGCTGCAAATCTTTCTGGCTGAACGATACATCCACACCCGACATCTGCAGGGTCATTGGCAGAGCGGTTTGAACTGTGTTCTCCACTTTCATCAACTCGCCGTCACGACCAATATAACGTTGTGGGCGTTTAATGAAGATAGTACCACCGTTACGAGCGTTTTCATCGTCTACGCTAGCTTGGTAGTCCTTATTGGCCATCATGACCATCGGAAGCTTGTTCCGAAGGATTGGCAGTGCCTTTTTAACAGCAATACCGTTGGTGATAATATTGTTTGCCACTATTGGCTCCTTTTATTGCGGGGTTAATCCCGCAAGGAGCACAGCGCTACCAGCGGGGAATCTTCTTCCCAAGCTCCAAGAAATCCTTTTCAAACTCCTCTTGCGACATATTCGGGTCATAATCGGATTTCTTAGCGGATTTCGTACCACCAATTGGTGTGATAGGTGGTGCTGCCTGAGTCTGTCTCTTCGTTGCGGGAGCGGATTGTGAGGCTTCTAAACGGCCTTCCAAACGTGCCAGTGACAAAACCATCTGCAACGGTTGCATCTGGGAGATAGCTTCAAGTTGGTCTAGATTATCCGCCAAGTATTCCGCCATCTGGACGGGCATCCTTGACTGAATGACCAACTCTTCCAATGTCTCAGGAACATCTACCTTTTCCATGGCCTGAAGAATCTTGGCTTGTGTGCCCGGATTCTCTTTTTCATAAGCATCAAGCTTTTCAATATAACTTGTAGCTGCTTTCTGAAGTTTAGCTTGGTTTTCGGCCTGTTCTGCTAAGGTCTTGGCTTGCTCATCTCGCTTGCCTAACTCCGCGTTAATCTCGCCTTTGGCCAATTTTAAGGCCTCTTGACGGTCAAATTCACGCAAAGCCTTCTGGTAAGCGCCATACCCACGATCACTTGCATTCGGGTCTTCAAAGTCAGCCGGATTCGGCTCTTTAAGCTCCTGAACTTCCTTTTTGGCTTCTGGCTGTGGCTTCTGGTATTTAGCCAGTTCCGCATTTAGACGTTCAATTTCGCTTTCGCGTTCATTGAGCTTCTTAACCAAGCCTTTAGGTTTTTTGTGGGGTTTTGGTGCTTCCTGCTCTTCCTCAGTTTCCGACTCCTCAACAGGCTCAGATACTTTAGGTTCAACAGGTGGCTCGTTTGGTTGGCTAGTAGAAGTAATCTCTACAGAATCATCCCAACCTTGTGATTGGTTCTCCACGGCATTGCCGCCAGAAATCAAATCGCTCATTCCTACATCCCTTTCGGACAAGAATTTAAACACATAATAACTGCACAGCTCTAAACTGTCAAATACTTAAATCACAGTTGAGAGTAGTAAGATAGTAATTTCTTCTTCCTCTTGCCGGAAGAAATCAATCAACCCTTGAATGCGCTTGTTCTCTTGGTCCAGCTTTTCAAGCAATTTCAAGAGCGCAAGCACCTCAAATTGCATTTCTTCATCGTCAAGGTCCCGAGCACGCTTGGCTTCAAGCTTGGCTAATTCACGTTCTTTGCGCTTTCTTTCTTGCTCGTTCGCACGCTTCTTTTCTTCTAAACGGCGCTTTTCATCATAATATTTCTGCTCCTGAACCCACACGGGATCATGTGAGCTATAAGGCTTGCCACCTCCGCCTGTTGGAGTGACGGGGGCGACATTATTACGCGCTATCTGAAATTGGCGGTTCCAGAACTGCTTGTATGAGAATGCGCCATAGAATGCCATTAGCTGTACAGTGCTATTGTTTTGTTGGCCGTAGCCTCATTGCTTGTGGCTACTTGTAAATCAACTTGTGCTTGGGCAAGCATCTTGGCTGCGAATACGGTCAACTCAGCTCGAGCGTAGGTATCGTCTGCCGCCAAGGCGTCATTATAGGTATCGCCTGCATCATCACCATTGGTGGCAACATAGGCCTTCGTCATACGCCTGATTTGTTTCTTCTCTTTTGCAGTAAGCGCCATTCCTAGTTCTCCTTATTTGAATATGTAACCAAGACCAGCCAGAACAGCCAGAATGAATGCAATAGCCGCTTCAATCTTCTTCATGCGACGATGAAGGGCGAGATTACTCATCTTATCATCTTCTTCAGAATCCATAACCTCGCCCCTTTAATTAACCGTAAACAGTTTGTTGACCGGCAATGACCGCCTCAGAATGCGTGCCAGCGCCGGAGTTAACGAACTTGAAGTAATAACCAGCAGGAACATCTGCAGTGATCTGGCCGATTTGACGAATCGACTGACCTACCGTCACTGCCAAGCCAGACTGCTGATCAAAGCCAGTTTGACCGACGATGGTCCAGCTAGCTTCGGTCGCGTTGTTCGTGGCGCAGATTTTCATCACTACGTTAGAAGCCGGATTGCCTGCAAGCGAATAGGTGAACTGTGTGCTGAACGTACCCTTGATGCTGGTGAACTTACTAGCAAGCGTACCGGTAGCGCCTGTCCCAACCAAGGAAGGAGTGAACGAGCTAACGGTGCGAACTTGACCCGCACTCAATGCCGCAATCGCTGCAGTATCCGCCGTAACGAGGTTAACAAGGTCCGTCATCGCAGCGCAAGACATCATCGATTGACCGGCTGCACCCATGGTTGTTGATCCAACCACCTTGCCATTCAACGTCACTAAATCATTCGACGAGGTAGAAAGCGCAGCAAATGAATCTACGGAATCATCAGTAATAACTCCACCATTATGATAAAGCGTCGAACCAAAAGCGGCATTCGCCCCGCTGACTACGGTATTGCGATAAGAAGCGCTGCGGCTCGTGATGCTCGATAACAGCGAAGCGTCTTTCAAACCATTGGTCAGATAGAAGCTGTCACCAAAACCGCTTACGCCTGAGACAGGCGCATCACCCACAGTGAATTTAGGGTCTGCCGAGTTCATATCGTAATGCACAAAGGTTGGATCATTGAAATCACCATTAAGGGTGAACTTGAAATAAATAGGAGTAGTCATGAGGTTTTTCCTTCTTGTTTTTATGTACGTCGTTAACAGCGGCCAATGTCGCGTACTCATCCATTGCCTGTGCTAGGGTTAACATTAGTATCTCGATTCGATGTAGATATTCCCAGCAGCCACGCCCACAGCCGAAGTCAGTGCGACGGTATTGCACCAAATGCGCCCACCGAACGTTGCTGTGGCCGCGGGTAAGTCAGCTGATGCTGAGCCGGTGGCTACTATACCAGTGGTAAGATTGCGAATGTAATAATAGGCCGTTGTTGCAGCAGGCCCACAACCTAATTCAATCTCATAAACATCCGTTGCATTGGCTGCGAAGTTAGCTCCAAGATCAACTTTCGTCGCAACCCCTGAACCATCATTGGTCATGAATTGTAGATTCGTATCCGCCGCATCCAATCCGATGCCGAACATGTTCAGAAGTGTCGAAGTATCAACGGTAAATGTCCCTGCGTTGGCAAAGCCTATGAACATCGCCATACCAGCTACGTAAGTGCTTATACCGCCCGTGAACTTGCCATAGAACCCACCCAAACCTGCAGTGCCGCCCCTGAAGCTCGTGTTAGCGAGGTTAACGCCCGCCTGAGTAGCTGCGGTAGCTGCGGTGGTATAGCTAAGACGTTTGACCGCGCCACCAGCCGTTGTGGTAGTTACGCCGACACCTGCAGCTGCGCCGATTGTAGCTGCTGAAGTGCCATAAGAACTGGTCGTTGTGCTACCGCCGCCGGTTGCTTGCCAGAGTATCTTGCGTTTGTCGGCATCCGAGAAGCTATAGCGTGAATACTCACCATAGATATTGATCTGGCCCCGACGACCTTCGTTGACGCGCGTAAGGTTTGATAGAACAATGCCTGTTGCGGGAGTGTTGGGAATGATCGCATTATCGGTTATCTGAGTGTTTCCGTCGAATCTGGCTGCATAGTTGTTAGTCGCACCAGTATTAGCCGCTACGTTAATGCCGTAGCTATTCGTTACCCCTGCGCCCACTGCTGAGCCTGCGCTGTAGATCGTACTGCTATTGCTAATAGTTGCGTTCGTGCTTGCAATAGGAGCACCATCTACTGCCAATCCCGCAGCGTTCGTAATCGTACTCGCCGCGACAAAAGCATGTGTGGACGGGATGAAGCGGATATCACGCTGTGTGGCAATAGCGCCTGTAGCATGGGTTTTTACTTGCCCGCCGTCAACGAGGAAGACCCCGACATCGGCAGATGCCGTGAGGCTGCTATCCGTACTGCCTGTAAATCTCCAGTTCTGAACCGAACGGAAACCACCGAAGTTAGACGTAGTATTGAAGCCGCTCTGGTTAACGCCCATGATGAGGTTGTTACCAATCGTTGTGGCGACTGTATTCCCGCTGTTAAGCGTGAGGGTGCCAGTACCTTTAGCGCTTATGTAACCGTTTTCGTTCGTACCGCTGCTTGTAACGGTGAGGGAGGTTGCTCCGGTCGTTGAGGCGCCTGCAGCGCTGGATTTAACTGCCCAGCCTGCAGCGCTTGATGCCGTTGAGCTGTCTACGGTAAGAGCTGGGTTGGTTGCGCCATTTGCGCCTGCAGTCAGTAACGTAGCATTTGCACCGGTCATTGAAATTGAACCAGTACCACTGATGCTCATGCGGTTATTCGCTGCGAGTAGACCACCCGTGAAGAAGTCGAGGGGCTTGTTAGATGCCGTACCTACGGCCAATTCACCGTCCGAAGCATAGAGATACGCATCATTCGCACCATTGATGGTCCATACTCCCGGAGCGCTGTATGCGCTACCATTGACGCCAAGGTTTACATACTGTGTTGTATCGGTTCCATTGTCCGCAGTAGCCACAAAGTCAGTCGAAGCTGCAGCGTTGGTCGAGGTGTTCTGGATTTCGTATTGATACGACCCCGAAGCAGAGCCCGTGAACTGAGCAGCAGCTGGAACTGTAGGGGTAAAGCCGGGAGTCCCTGCAATGATGGTCTGGTTGCCCGTTGGGGCTGCAGCAGCGTTGGTATTGTTTGATGATACGCTATAAGCCCCAATAGTCGGGCTTGCGCCGCTAGTGGATACAGCAAGAGAAGGCGCTACACGCAAGTAACCCGTTGTGGCATTGGAAGTGCCGACTACGCCAACTTGATAAATAAAACCAGTAACAGGTTTGGTTGTAGTGAGTGTGCCCGCGGTTGAACCAACATAAATAGGAACTCCTGCTACAAAGGCAGAAGTATCAACACCTCTTACATCACCCCAAACGGTGACTTCTCCCACTGCGTTATTGGCGATAGTTTCCGTTGCAACGCCAACTGTAGTAACCGTTGCTTGTGTTGTATTAGAGGCCAAAGCAATCGTAGGCATAAGAGTAGCAACATCAAAGCCATTGATATAAACAGGCGCGCCATTTGGGATAGTAACGCCGGTTTTATTGGTGCAACTCATCCAACCTTCTTTACCAATCTGCATCGCCACATTGCTGTCTGCATTATAGGCAGTAAAAGAACGGTTGCCGCTATCTGCTACAATCGTCCATGCACTGTAGGTAGGTGAAGCATTGGGAGTGAAGGTCAAGCCGCCAGAATCTATAACGTGCGTATCATTCCAATCTGAGCCCAATACGATATCAGTCAGCAATGTACCAGTTGGATAATTGCCCAAGGCAATCTGTGCGTTTAAGTCCGCTTGCGTAGGGTCGGCTACTGTTTCAGTCTTTTTATGCTTAAGCGCCATTGTAATTAACCCCGCTTGCGGTGAATCGTGCCGTTACGCCAGATGCAATGAAATAAGACTGCCCCGCATTTATCTTGCTGCCAGTAGGCGCATAAACCGTAGTCCCCGCAGCATTGGTTGACCTCAACGCCAAAACCTGACCTTTAGCCAATAGCGGCAATAGCGCAACAGTATTGGGCTCGTTATTAACTAATGGCACGTTAAACGGCTCTGATTCGTAGTTATACTCATCAATAGGTGATGGCGCTAGACCACGTTGCGTTCCAACCAGAATGTTAAGCGTTACTGGCACTAACAACCCCACTCACCAAACCATTAGCATCGCGTGTGACGATTTTAGGCGTCATCACCGCCTGAACCAAGGCTTGGTTGGTCTGCACGATAGCCGCTTGCGTTTCCTGAACACCTTGCAGGCTCTGGATCAACGCATTCCAACGCTCTTGCTCGGCCAATTGTCGCTGCTCTTCCATCATTTGTTGTTCCGCCATTTGCTGTTGTTCAATTTCAGCTTGTTGAGTCGCCGCTAATTCCTGCTCATCCAACGCCTGCATTTGCGCCAAGAGCGCTTCACGTGATAATCCCATATCTTCGCCTCCTGATTGTGCTAATCCCGCATTATTGGCTGGCTGGGCAAACCCTTTCGCAGCCTCAAGTTGTAATTTCATTTCTTCCAGATCCAGCTTACGGCCTTCAAGACGAAGTTTTTCTGCATCCAGTTCATATTGACCCGCATCGATTTCTGCTTGGCGTTGTTTATCTGCCTCGCTCAGTTGCATTTGCTGGGCCTTCATATTGAGATCAGCCTGTTTCAACTGCAATTCGCCTTGTTTGCTGGCTACTTGCTGCTCCAACTGTTGAATCTGCTGCGCACCTTCTTGGATGATCTGTTCAGCTTGTTGCAATTGCTGCTGTTGTTGTACCAATTGAGCCTGAACCTGAGGAGGAACTTTCTCTTTACCTTCCTCTTCAATCAATCCCGGCCTTGCCATGGCAATAGCACGTTTCATACGTTCAGCCGCACGGTCAGCACCAGCTGCATCCGAAGCAGCAATAGCAATATCGCCAAAGATACCAGCTGCATCTGGGAATGACTGAATTAATTGATTGTAGAACTCCGAACTCTCGGTGCGTTTGGTGCTGTAGCTTGGTCCGGTTGTGACCGCCACGTCATATGTTCCAACCGTGAAATCATGTTCTTTTTGCTCATCACCGTCTTTATATTTCTGGTTGATAGGCATGATGTAGGTTGAGCCGTCTTCTTTACGCCCCGTTACTTTACGTGCGCCATCATACACTTTCGGCATCAAATCAGCGAGAATCCGCCCGCCCGCACGTTGACCACGTGCCATGTTGTCCTGAATGTGGAAGGTGCTGACATCACCCTCTTTCTGTCTTGCAAGAATAGCTTTGCCGGATTTCTCATTGCTGGTTTGGCCAAGGGAAGCAGGGTAGATACCAGAGAGGTTGTAGAAGTTCTGCTGTGCCTGCTGCACCATCACCACAAACCCATTAAGGTTGGTGCTGTTGTCAGCACGTTGTGGCGCTCTTAGCTCTTGGCCTTCAGAAGTCGAACTTAATGCTGGTAAGTAAGAGAAGTTGCGAACGTTCGCCTGATCCCACACACTCTGGAACGGCCCAATCGCACGGGGGTCAACCACCCAAGGTGATTTAGGTGCCAACGCCATCGCCTCAGTAGCAGCGTTCAGCCAATAGTTCATCTGCTTCTGAGCCGGGATAAGACGCTCAACCATACCCGAGATGATATTCTGGCCGTTAATGTTTACTTCATTCCCAACGACCTTCACATAAGGGATATAAATCCCCGGCCATTCTTTCTTGTCCAAAACCTCACGAGCATTGATCTTGTACCACATGACCTTAGGAACCAGAACATCGCGTGAGTCGTAGTTATTCAGGTCTTTAGGACGTTCGCTTGTAATCTTAAGCGTCTTTTTATTGCGATAAAGCTTTGTTGGTTTTTCAGTAAGCTCCCAATACTCTGCAATCCTCAACGTATCGCCTGTCGCCCATTCAGGGGCTGAATCACCAATACTCTCTAAAGTCGCACTATCATACGCCTCATCATCCTCGCCTGATTTGTACTCGTCATTGAACTCTTCTAATTTCACATCACAAATCTGTATTAATTTCTTGCGGTCAAGTTTATCCACTTCAATAGCGAACGGATCATCGTAAACCGTGAACTGGTTCCACACCGGCTTGATACGGATGATTTGATCAAAGCTCTTATCGTTCTCATACTCAGTCACATAGCGCCAATAACCCCAACCCGGTACTGTCTGGCCATACAGCGCATTATCATAGGCAATCTCAGCATCGGATTGTGACTGGATGTTGCGCGCCAAGTCTTCCATCTTCTCGGCTGTTTCTTCTTCCCCATCCTCACCTGCAATGAACCGCGTCTGAGGCATGTTCATGCGCCCATCGTTCACTACTTGGTTCACGAAGTTGGGGATTTGGTTGTAAGATTCGGAAGGTCTTGCGTCCAATTGACGAGTTGAGAGCAAATCAGTATCCCATTGAGCATCACCACCTTGAGCGAACTCAAGAGCTTTCAAGCCTCTGCGGCGATTGCTATCTTCTGCGGCACTGGCGATTTTCCAGAATTGATAAGCACGCTTAACAACGTCGCTTCTTACATCATCATCGGATTCATCGGCCAAGGTCATCTCATCTGTTCTGGGTGAGAGCCTACAACCGTTAGGTCAAGCCGCGGGTTGAGTATTGCTTATTTATTGTATGGTGTCAAGGACTAGAATCCCCTCATTCCTTGCGCGAAATGTCCAACTGGGAATTGAAGTGTCTCAACTTTCTTCCCCTCTTCCATCTTAAGCCACATCGCTAGATAACGCAAGGCATCGGCAGCATGCGATGCCCAGTTATGTAATGGTGTGGCACTGTAAACCTTACGCTCTTCATTCCAGCGCCTTTGATAGTTCTTAAGCGCCTCAATGCCTGAATAGCACTTAACCTTATCAATCCAAAGGCGAGGTATTAGCTGTTTAACCAGCTCAATGCCATCGTCAACGCCTTCATTAGGCAGTGTGATAATATTACGCAACCCCAAAGCTTGGGCCTGCTCTTTCATAGTGACACCTGTGCGGATAGAGCCATGGTTGCCGTCATGGGGAAAAACATGCGTTCCATAGTTATAAGGCTTAGTTTTTACCTCACGCACTGCATGCTCAAGCGTTCCGCCGACTTCTTCATAGTAATCAATCAACCTAGGCTCACGTCCAACCATCTGGAAGAACCAAACCGGCATACCATCGCCACCTAAATCCCAAATAGTAGTTACCTCAACGCCGGGCTGATAGGGAACAGTCGTTATGCGACCATCTTTCTCTGCTTGATTGATGAGCTTGCCATAATACGAACCGACAATAGCAGCCGTGAATGAGCACTCAAACTCCTGCTCGTATTGATCATCGCTCATCGTCTTGCGTGCATCATCTAATTCTTTTGTATCCAATAACCCAGAACTACTTGCCCTAAGCATCATCGAGAACCACTCATCACTGGATTCTGATTCCCGGTAAATATCGTAAAAGGCGTTGTGACCCTTTGGCGTACCAATGAAGATAGCCCAGCCCTTACGATCAGTAAGAAGGGGACGAATTACTGCTCCCCAAATGCTTGGCTTCATATCAGCAAACTCATCAAGTATCACGCCATCAAGATACATCCCGCGCAATGCGTCTGGATTATCTGCGCCAAATAGGTAGATTCTGGAGCCATTGAATAACTCAACCCAAAGCTCTGATTCGTTAACTTTTATCGCTATCTCTCGGCTGTACTGCTTAAGATAATCCCAAGCGATTGTCTTGGCCTGTTTGTAATAGGGTGCAATATAAGCATAACGAGCGGCCTTCTTTTTAGTAGCCAGCGCTCTGGTTAACGCCTCATTAATACAAGCAACAGTCTTGCCAGCACGTCTATGGGCTACGACACAAGCCCAGCGTTTATCACGCATGTGCAATGGCATGAATTGCTGGCGAGGCTGGTAATCACTCATCTAACTTTGACTGAGGCACAGGCCAGCTAACAGTCATGTTGCCAGAATGCTCTTGCTTATCTGTCAGCTTGCCGAATGCACTATCCAGAGCCTCACGGATAGCCGGAACATCGCCTTCACTTGCCTTGTTTATAAGAGCGCGCATTACACGGTCGATATTTTGCTCACCATCAGTTGATTGCTCAAGCCATTCTTTTACGATTGTAGAACGATTCTTGCTGCCAAGCTGCCTACCCTTAGGGTTGCCTGATTGTCCTGCTACAAATGGCTTTAAATTGGCAAGGCGGACGTCTTTAGAATTCTCTGCAGGTTCACTGTAATCTTCGGGTAACATCAGTCACACACCGGAACTTGATAGCATTTACCCTTTGTCCAATCACAAACCTGTTGCATAGTGCAATAAGCCTGAGCCTCAACAGCCCAAAACGCCATAGTCATGAGGAATGCGATGTAGAGTTTGATCATGCTCCTATTATTCACTTTCCTTGGGTGTTGTCAAGGCGTCAATCATTATCTGGCCAATCAGCCTATTCGCTTGCTGAGCTGTGCCTATAAATTTATCCAACGCTTCGGCTTGTTGCTCATAGTATGCGCTTTGTCTCGCTAGCATTTGTGATCCAGCCTTACTCATCTTTCCCTCACTGTGTGCTGGATTGGTCATGCGCCTTCTCTATCAAACATACTATTCATAATATCGCACCAAGCTTTAGGCCTAGCCTCTGCCCAACGCAAATCATCGTATATTGTTTTAATATACCCAATAATTGGGCAATCTTTAACCTCCCCACCGCTCACCGTGTCCTCTGTCTTTTCCATGGGGTTAGGCTCTCCTTGCTTTTTTCTTAGCTGGCTTCTTACGTAACACTTCATCCGTCATTTCATGGATTTCCCAATCATGGGTTAGTTCATACCGAATACCGCCAATATCAGCATACCAGCGCACCTCACAATAAACGTGCACAGGTGTAGCGCGACCACCAAGCAAATCTACTCGGTGCATTATCGCTTCAAATTCACGCGCCTCTTTAAGCGTTTTCATATCCCCTCATCCCCCGCAGCTAGGCCGCCCGTTCATTTGTTACGTTGTTGCAAACAAGCGCTTAGCATCAAGCGCGCCAATTTGACCTAATATTTCTGCGGTTATTTTCTCTGCTATATCCCTCATGACCGAATGGCTGTCACCGCTAAATCTCGGCTCATAACGCACACGACAAGGCCTACCGTTAATCTTAAACATGATATGCTTGCTCATATCGTGGTACAAAAGCTCAGCCGCAACAAATTGTGCATCTATGCCCTTAATGTCCTCCACAGTTGCCCGCGTTACGTCCTTCCAGATACGCTCTTCGTAATCTTTTGCCAGACGAATGCTTTCATCGGTAGGGGCGCGCTTCTCGGTAATGGTCACATTTTCGGTATGATAATGCTTTTGCGGCGCAGACATAGAACCCATGGCATAAGCTTGCAGTATTTCTCTATCTCGTTTACTCATCATCCCTCACCCCTTGTTACTTTTTGGAATATCCCAGAATAGCTTCGGACACAGCAGCACTAGCCAATTCTTCTGCCTCGCGCCCCGTTTGTTCAGCGATTTTGTCTAATTCCAGTTTATCTTCGTCTGGTATATAAACTTGCAATATCGCCATATCCCTCTCTCCTCATCTCGTTGTTCCCGACCACCTGGCTTGTGTGAGTAGTTATATGCTGTGAATCATCATCTGTCAACGACAATCTTTCATGTCGGTCAAAATAAAATCATAGCGCCAGCCATTAAGGCTTTTTTCTTGTCCCATTCCGTCCCTTTGCTAATATTTTCTTAGGGGACAGAAAAAATGGCTTCCACTCTATATATCCCTCTTGTCCCTCTTGTCCCTATTAGTTTAGTTATATAGAGATATAGATAGTATATATTGACACAGTGACAATAGTAGGTGACAATAGTATAGTGACATTAATGTATTTCTATAGGGTTTAAAACCTCGTTGGACTTAGGGGACGTAGGGACGGATTCTTATTTATCAATAACTTAAATTTTTTCCGTTAAGGGACGAAGAAAAGATTTGCAATTAACATCACCTTTGGTACTGTCACATGTGACAAGAAACGACACGAAAGGATGTGCAATAATGAACGTATGTAGAGACAAGCGAACCGC
>Ga0247730_1000358_pt1 | contig 36736 bp, 30 predicted proteins | sample UWRJL073202C2_FD_180959 | JGI IMG/M metagenome (GOLD analysis project Ga0247730, IMG submission 180959) | Plant litter microbial communities from Arlington Agricultural Research Station in Wisconsin, United States - UWRJ-L073-202C-2 | ecosystem: Environmental > Terrestrial > Plant litter >... | reverse complement strand
TGAGCCCCAGATAGCCGGCTCGACTTAGTGGATAAGCCGTATAAAGTCGTGCAGATCATTCGAGAAAGCTGATATGTCCGCGCCAGGAACGCCTACCTTCGATCAGCTCCGCCTCTTCCTCGCGGTGGTCGAGACGGGCAGCTTCGCCGCTGCCGCGCGCCGCGTGAACCGCGCCGTCTCCGTCGTCAGTTACGGCATCGGCAATCTGGAGGCGCAGCTCGGCCTGCCCTTGTTCGAGCGGGAGGGCACGCGGCGGCCGAAACTCACCGTCGCTGGCCGCGCCGTGCTGGCCGAGGCGCGCACGGTCGCGCAGGGGATCGATGGCCTTCGCGCCAAGGTAAAGGGCTTGCTGGAAGGGCTGGAGGCGGAGGTCAATCTGGCGGTGGATGTCATGCTCCCCTCGGATCGGCTCGGCCGCGTGCTGCGGGGGTTCAGCGCACAATTCCCCACCGTCGCGCTCCGCCTTCACGTGGATGCGCTGGGCGCGGTCACCGCCCATGTGCTGGAGCGCCGCGCTGTGATCGGGATCAGCGGGCCGTTGTCGTCCGGTATCGAGCAGATCGAGCGGGTCGATGCAGGAAAGGTTTCGATGATCCCCGTGGCGGCGCCGGACCACGCACTGGCGCGGATGCAGCCGATCCCGACCGGTGCCGCTCGGGATTACGTCCAGCTCGTTCTCACCGACCGCTCTCCGCTTACCGAGGGCCGGGATTTCAGCGTGGCGAGCCCCCGCACCTGGCGGTTGGCGGATCTCGGCGCAAAGCATCAATTGCTCCGCGAAGGGATAGGCTGGGGCAATATGCCGCTGCCGATGGTAGAGGCGGATCTGATCGCGGGCACATTAGTCCGCCTGGCTTTACCGAATGATACCGGCGGCACCTACCGCTTCTCCGGCATCTGGCGCCGGGATGAGCCGCCCGGCCCGGCCGCATCCTGGCTGCTCCAGCAGTTCGTGGACGAGGGCGCGGACGACGAGGACATCGGGCCGGACATCTGACGCGTTTTCACTGCGAAGCGTGTCGAAGAAGACGGCGGCGGGGTGGCATCCGCCACAAACGAGCCTAGAAGCGAGACATGGAACGCGCGGACGTCATCATCCTCGGCGGCGGGCTGGTCGGCCTCACGCTGGCTCTCGCTCTCGACCGTCACGACATCACCAGCATCGTCGTCGATCCTGCCGAACCGGCGGCGGTCATGGCCGCCGATTTCGACGGACGAGCATCCGCGATCGCCAGCGCCTCATGGAAGATGCTGGAAACAATCGGACTCGGCCGGCATCTTGCGGGGCAAGGCTGCCCGATCCGGGCGATTCGCGCCGCCGACGGGCTGACCCCGCGCGCCCTCGTCTTCGACACGACCGAGCAGGAGGGGCCGCTCGGCATCATGTTCGAGAATCGGACGCTGCGGCGGGCTCTGCATGAAGCCGCCGGCGAGGCGCGCCATGTCCAGTTGCTCACTCCCGCCCGCCCGATCGAGACCGACCGGAACGCCACATCGGTCACGGTTACGCTCGAAGACGGCCGAGTTCTGACCGCACCGTTGCTGATCGCCGCCGAGGGCCGCCATTCGCCGACGCGTGAAGCGGCCGGGCTCGAAGTGGCGCGCTGGCATTATGAGCATGCCGCGATCATCGCGATACTGGGCCATGCCCTGCCGCACGGAAATGTGGCGCACGAACTCTTCTATCCGGCCGGCCCGTTCGCCCTGCTGCCGATGCTGAACGATGCCGACGGCCACCGCTCCGCTATCGTCTGGACGGTGGCCAAGAAGGACGCGCAGGCGATGATCGGCCTTCCCGACCGCGCCTTCCTTGCCGAAGCGGAAAAGCGGATGGGCGGAATGCTGGGATCGCTTCGCACCGCCAGTCCGCGATCTTCCTATCCGCTCGGCTTCCATCACGCCGCGAAGATCACCGATACCCGCCTGGCACTCGTCGGGGATGCCGCGCATGGCATCCACCCGATCGCCGGCCAGGGGCTCAATCTGGGCCTGCGCGACGTGGCCGCGCTCACGGAAGTGCTGGTGGATGGCCTGCGGCTCGGCCTCGATATGGGCGATGCACAGACGCTGGCCCGCTATCAGCGCTGGCGCGCTCTCGATACGTTCATGGTCGCCGCCGCAACGGACGGACTGACCCGCCTTTATGGGATACCGGGCCCCACCGCCCGGGCCGTCCGGCGTTTCGGAATGGACGTCGTGGAGCGCGTGCCGCCGCTGAAGCGGTTTTTCATGAACGAAGCGCGTGGCGAAACCGGCGCGTTGCCGAAGCTGTTGCAAGGCGTGGAGGTCTAAGCCCCTCCCCGCATACTTCAGGCCCGCTCGTCCTGAGGAATATCTCCTCAGGACGAGCGGTGGATGCTCGAACTACTGGGGCACCACCGTCACGGCGCGGCGATTCTGCGCCCACGCGCTCTCGTCCGAACCCTGCGCCGCTGGCCGTTCCTTGCCATAGCTGATGACAGTCAGGCGGCTGGCATCGATGCCGGCATTGACCAGGAACGCCTTGGCCGACTGTGCACGACGCTCGCCCAGCGCGAGATTATATTCGCGCGTGCCACGCTCGTCGCAATGGCCCTCGATCGTGGCGCGCACGTTCGGGAACTTACGGAGCCATGCGACCTGCGCGGTCAGGATCGACTGCGCCTGGCTATCGACATCGTAGCTGTCGGTGGCGAACAACACCGTGTCGCTACCGGCCTGCGCCAGGAAATCTGCGCGCGATCCGGGAACGGCGGTCTCGGCAACGTTGGACGACGAAGGCGGCGTCGCCGGCATCGTCTCGGATGGCGGGGGTGGCGGAAGATCGGCCGGCTTCGGCTTCTTCGAGCAGGCGGCGAGCGCGATCAGCGCAGCCGTGACCATCACGGTCCGGGTCGTCTTACGCATCAGTTCGTCTCCTTCTTAGGTCGTTCTAGGGAAGTAACGGTCCCCACGCCGGATCCGATCCATCCAGTGGGGTAGGGATAGCATGTTCGTTGACGCCGGTGAGATCCACCGACCACAGATCGGCTTTGCCGGAACCCTGGCCGGTGCGGAAGTACATGATTACGCGGCCATTGGGGGCCCAGGTCGGGCCTTCGTCCTGCCAGCCGTTGGACAAAACTTTCTCGCCCTGCCCCGATGGCGACATCGTGCCGATGTTGAAGCGCCCGCTGATCTTGGTGAAGGCGATCAGATCGCCACGCGGACTCCAAACAGGTGTCGCATAACGCCCGCCGCCGAAGCTGATACGGTGCTGGTTCGATCCGTCCGCGTTCATCACGTAGATCTGCTGACCGCCCGAACGATCGCTCTCGAACGTGATTTGCGATCCATCGGGCGAGAAGCTGCCGCCCGTATCGATGCCGGGCGACGTCGTCAGCCGGATCGGCGTGCCGCCGCCGGCCGGCACCTTGTACACGTCGCAATTGCCGTTCACGATCATCGACACCAGCACCCAGCGCCCGTCGGGCGAAAAGCGCGGTGCGAAGGTGGTGCTGGCGCCTTCGACGATCAGCCGCTTGCGCCCCGATCCAACATCGTAGGAATAGACGCGCGGCTTATCATTCTCGAAAGACATGAAGACGATCGATTGGCGGTTCGGCGCAAAGCGCGGAGTCAGCACCAGTGCCTGGCCATTGGTGATGAAGCGGTGGTTCGCGCCATCCTGATCCATGATCGCCAGCCGCTTGATCCGGCGCGTCTTTGCGCCCGTTTCCGAAACGTAGATCACCTGGCTGTCGAAATACGGACCTTCGCCCGTCAGCCGCGTATAGACCATGTCCGCGCACTTGTGCGCCGCGCGGCGCCATTCGCTAGGCTTCACGACGAACCCCTGCCGCGTCAGTTCCTGCTTGGCGAACACATCATACAGATAGCAGCCGACCGTTAGGGTGCCGTCGCCATTGGCCTGAACGAAACCCTGGATCAGCGCCTGCGCGCCCGTCCCCAGCCAGCCGCCATAATCGGGTGCGGTCACCTGCGGGAAAGTCACCGGGCGAAGCTGCCCGGCGCTCAGGGGCGTGAAGAGCCCGCTGCCCTTCAGATCACCGGAGATGACCTGCGAAAGCTGTGCGCCCAGCGCATCGGTGTTGCCTGCTGCCGTGCCCGTGGAGGCCGGCGTCGGCATGACGGGAATGGCGATCGGCATCGGCTGGGAAATGCCGCCCGTGATATCCACACGGATCGGCGCGCCACCGCTGGCGGGCGCGGGTGCGTTCGGCGCGGGCGTTTGCGCACTGACGGGCAGCGCGAGGGCGGCTGCGAGAAGGATGTTGCGTAGGATCATCACTGCATCTGCCTTGGTATGAAGCCCATTTCGATATTCTGCCAGCCGCCCTCGTACAGTTCCGCGGGCAGCCGCAGCGGCGCGCAGCGCAGAACGGCGGCGCGGCTGACTTCGGCCATCTGCTGCTTGTAGCGGCCGTTCGATCCATCGACGCCGGTCTGTTCCACCACCTGCGCCGATGCCACGGAGCCATCCTTGTTGAAGCGCAGCTGCAGCACCGTCACGATCTGCATAGCCGGCGTACCACCCAGCGCGCCGAGTTCATAGCAAGGCTGCACCTGCCGTTTGATCGCGGCGGCCAGTCCATTCATTGCCGCACCGGTAATCGATGCCCGCGCGGTCGTGCCCTTGCCGGAGGATGCCGACGCGATCCCTTTCAGGAAGTCCGGGCCCAGCTTGCTTCCTGTCGTCTTCTGGCCCTTGCCAGCCGAAGCGCCCTTCGATTCCTTCTGCGCGGCAGAACTCAGATCCTTGAGGAAATCCGAACTCAGCCGCGCCGCCGGCTTCGGCTCGGCCTTGGCCGGTGCCTTAGCGGCGGGCTGCGGCTTTTGCGGCTCCTTGGCGGGCTTGGGCGACGGCGCCGGTGCGGGCACAGGCTTGGGCGCGGGCGGCGTAGGGGTCGGCTGCGCGACGGGTCTGGGCGGCGTTGGTGTGGGCTCCGGAGACGGCGCGGGCGGCGGGGCTTCCTCGGGCGCGCCTGTATCGGGCGCGACCTGCTCTTGCGGTGCTTCGGTCGCGGGCACCGGGGCAGCCGATCGCAGGCCGACCGCATCCACCAACTGCACGTCCATCGTCTGCGGCTGCGCGTGTGTGGGCGGCACGCGTCGCGATATGCCGATCGTCAGCACCACCAGCAGCAGCCCATGTCCCAGGATCGCAAGGCCGATGCCCTGCCGGTCGGCCCTATCCAAGACCGCCCCCTGCTTTTCCCCTCCCCGGAAGGGAGAGGAAGTGTCGAGGCAAGTTCACTTGGTCTGCTCGCCCGTGGTCGTGACCAGCGCGACCTTGTTGAAGCCCGCATGATTAAGCTCGCCCATCACGCGCATCACCTGCCCGTAATCCAGCGTCGTCTCGGCCCGCAGATAGATTGGCGGCGCATCGGCGCCAGCCTTGCCTGCCGACTTCTCCTGCAGCCGCTGCGGCAATGCCGAGAGCGCAACCTGATCCTCATCGACGAAGATCTTGCCCTCGCTATCCAGTGAAACCTGGATCGGCTTCTGATCCTGATCCAGCGCGCCCGCCCGGCTTTCCGGCAGCTTCACCGGCACGCCTGCCACCAGCAGCGGCGCCGTCACCATGAAGATGATGAGCAGCACCAGCATCACGTCCACCAACGGTGTTACATTGATCTCGGCCATCGGCGCACGGCGGCGACCATGACCTTTGCGGCTGACGGGGCCCATCGCCATCCGATCAGGCCTCCGCGTCCAGCTCGCGGCTGAGCGTCAGGTGGAAGCGGTCCGCGAAGCGATGAAGCCCAGCCTCGATCCGGTCCAGCCGATGCGTCATCCGATTATAGGCAATCACGGCCGGAATGGCGGCGAACAGGCCGAGCGCGGTGGCGAACAACGCCTCGGCGATGCCCGGGGCGACCGCGCCGAAGCTGGTATTCTGGCTCGCGGCAATATCGCTGAACGATCGCATGATTCCCCAGACCGTGCCGAACAGGCCGACGAAGGGGCAAACGCTGCCGATCGTGGCGAGTACGTTGAGCCCCGCCGACAGGCGATCGATCTCGGTTGCGGCGGCGGTTCCCATCGCGCTCGCCAGCCGTGCGCGCGTCGCTTCGCGATCGAGCCGCTTGCCCGCCGTGGAGAGCCGCCATTCGTCGATCCCGGCCGCGAACACCTTCGCGCTGGGCACATCGGCGCTGGCCTTTTCCCGAAGGAAGCGGTCCATGTCATCGGCTTTCTGGAATTCCGCCTCGAACACGGCGTCGTTGCGTTCGACGCCTGCAAGCCGGAAGCCCCGGCCGAAGATGATCGTCCACGTCCAAAGGCTCGCCGCCAGAAGGCCCATCATCACCAGTTTGACGACGATATCCGCGTGCAGGAACAGCGCCAGCGGCGATATCGACGCCTGGTTCATTGAAACGGTCACTTCATTCATGGGCGCGCCTGGGCTCCTCCGCTGATGGCCTCGAAGGCCTTGATCCATGCCTCGGGTTGGCGGCGCGGCCGCCCGTCCGGCCCGACGAAGACGACGAGCAACCGACCGTCCACGACGACTTGGTCATCCCGCATGACCCTTTGATGAACGACGACCCCCGCACGTCTGATCCGCTCGACCGAACTTATGACCAGCAGGGCATCGCCCAGCTTCGCCGGCCGGCGATATTTGAGGTCCGCTTCGGACACCACATAGGTGCTGCCATCCGCATTCAGCCGCGCGAGATAGTCCACCCCTGCCAGCAACAGCATGTCCGATCGCGCCCGCTCGAAATAAGCGAGGTAATTGGCATGATAGACCACACCGCCCGCATCGGTATCCGCATAATAGACGCGGATGCCGAAGCGGTGCTCACCATCCAGGATATGGCCGGCATAGGGTTGGTCGGCGATCATCATGCACGCCGATCAATAGGCGGCAAGGTGCGGGCTGGAAAGCCTAACCCGCCAGTTCGGGAGGCAAAGGCGGCGCGAAACCGGGCTTCCGCCACGGTGCATCCTTCGGCTCTTCCGCATCCGGCCTCGCAAATTTCACGTAGCCAAAAAATGTCGCAATCAGCCTCTCGCCCGGATCGATGATCGCGTTCCGGCCGTGCATGAACCGGCTATTATCCAGCATCAGCACATCGCCCTGCTGCCATGCCACGGCCATCTTGATCGTCTCACCGGTCGCTCGGATTGCCTGTAGCCACGCCTCGGGCACGGGATGACCGTCGTCCAGCACGGGAAAATCCGGTCGTCCATTGTTGAAGCGCGCGAACAACAGGAAATTGCCGAACGCCGGCGCGTCCGTGAACATCGGCCGATGGAAAACAGGCCGCGAGAAGACCCGCACCACATCACCGTGCACCCGGTGAAACGAGTAAGGGCAGCCCGGCCGCGTCGGCCGCGTCAGATCGGCCTCGGTCGGATACGGCGTGTCGAGCCAATATTGACACAGCTCCCGCCATGTCGGTTTGATGTAGAGCAGCCGCCGTCCCGCGAGGCTTTGCCGAACCGGCTCGGGCAGCGCGCGGACCATCTCCACGCCATCGCAGATGGTCGTCTCGCCACCCCGCCGCGGTGCGGAGAGGCAGGCGAAGAAAGCGATATCCGGCTTCCACGGCTCGCGCGAAAGCTCTGGGTGGAGCGAAAATTCCCCGACTCCGCCGTCCACCGTATGAATATTATGCTCGGGCTCGATCGGCCGTCGGCCAGGGCTTTCGTTGAACACCGCCGTCGAACAGAACGTCCAGGCGAAGCGGCGGAACTGCCCCGCATCTGCCCCGAAGCCGCGAAACAGCAGCGCCCCATGCTCTTTGTAGAGGTCGATGACCGTGTCGGCATCCAGATCGAGGATGCCCTCCCCGGCCGATGCTTCGATGAGGACGTTGGGCCGCCCGGGACCGGGCAAGTGGATGGTCGCCATTGCGCTCCGGGGGATAGCGGCAGACGCGCCCGCTAGCTATAGCCTGTCGCATGGCATTGACGATCGACGACCTGTTCGCCTCGCCCGAGCATTATCTCCACAGCTTCGATGGCGACGCGGCGGTCTTCATGCCCATGGATCGCTCCGCCTATCATCGGTCGATCTTCCTGGACGGGCGCATCTCTCCGGCGGCGGATGGAGAGATGGTGCTGCCGATCGCCAGCCTGCCCGCCGCCGTTCCGGCGCCGAAGCCCACCGCATGGATCTTCCACGTCGCCCATTGCGGTTCGACGCTCCTGGCGCGGGCGCTGGACCGGCCAGCCGCCAACCTCGTTCTGCGCGAGCCGCTGGCGCTTCGCCAGACCGCCGTCTTTCCCGATCGGCGGAGGTTTGCGCTGGCGACGGCGATGATCTCCAAACGCTACAAGGCCGATCTGCCGACGATCGTGAAGGCGAACGTACCCGTCAATTTTCTCCTGCCCGATCTGGCTGCCCAGGATCCGCAGGCAGGCGCGATCTTCCTTTATCTCGGCCTCGGAGATTATCTTTCAGCCATTCTCCGTAGCGACAATCATCGCGATTGGCTGCGCCGCGTCACCGGCCAACTCGCCCCCTATCTGGGCGACACGTCTAACCTGACAGATCCCGAGCGCGCCGCCATGCTCTGGCTCGCCCAACTCCGCGCCTTTGCGCAGGCGCTGGACGGGATGCCGAACGGACGCGCGCTGGATGCCGAGCTGTTCTTTGCCGATCCGGCGCCGGTGCTGGAGGCCAGCGGCCGCTGTCTGGGCGCGCCGCTCTCACGCGACGAGGCGGCCGCAATCACCGCCGGCTCGCTCTTCTCGACCTATTCGAAGAACCCGGACGTCGCCTTCGACAATGAGGCACGCACGCGCCGCAAGGCCGAACTGGCGCACGCGCTGTCGGGGGAACTGGACCAGGCAAGGCAATGGCTGGCAGATAACGGCGCAGATGCCGCCACGATCCTGGCGAAACTCGAAGGCGCGGCGCTCATTTAACGGGTGTCAGTCGGAAAGCCCGATCGATCGGTTGCTCGACTGCCCGGCCTGATTGGCCACCTCGTAAAAACGCCGCAGCAGCTCGCGTTCGGTTTCGGTGATATACGGGTTCCAGACGTCGAAGATCAGGATCGCCCGCATCCTATCCGATCGATTCCAGGCTTCATGCTCGATCGTATCGTCGAACGCCCAGGCACGCCCTTCTTCCCATGCCCGCGTCTCGCCGCCAACGCGGAAGCCGCAATCGGGGGGCACGATCAGCGGCAAGTGGATGATCGTGCGGACGTTGCTGACTCCGGTATGGGGCGGCAGGTATGCGCCCGGCTTCAACAAGGAGAAGAAGACGGTGGGGGTCCGGCCCGGCAAATCGCTGAGAGGCAGTTTCTCTATTGCTGCCGCAGTCTCTGGCGCGCGCGCGCAGGCTTCGTCGTTGCGGACGCCATCTTTCCAAAGGTGCAACGCGCCCCAATCCATTTTGTGATCGAGAGGCGTCCACTTGTTGACGGGCGTTCCCGGCTCCATCGCCACATAGGGGCGGAAGCCAGCCTGATCGTCGGTCAGCAGCACCTCCAGTTCGGCGCGGATCTTGCCGCTGCTGCTTTCCAGCTCCGCCATCCACGGAAAATGATCGCGCTCGAAAAACTCGTCGGCTGGCAGAAAGGGGAAATGCAGCCCCGCACACTCGATCGCGTAAATCTTCCGACGGCCCAGCGCATGATCGATCGCAGCCGTGAACCGCCGCCGCGCCGCCGGAGCGACCGCCGCCAACTCCTTGGAAAGCCCGCCATCCACCGCGACCGCGAAACCGTGGCTCATTGCGGCAACACGCTCCCGCGCATGTTCCAGCATCATCTCCAGCGCGGGCGTACGCTCCTCCACGCCGTCCGCCATCGCGAGGACGCCGGACCAATAAGGCGCCGCGCCCGGATCGTCTCCGGTACGGTCAAGCAGCTCGGCCATCCGCACCAACGCCATGAAATGCCGGCGATCGATCGCGAGAGCGCCCTCCAGCGCGGCATGTTCGCCGGCATCGTCACCCCGTTCGCGCTGCGCCTTGGCTAGGTTCATCCACAGGCCGGGCGCGGCGGAATCGGCAGCGATCGCGCGGTGGAACAGTGCGATCGCGTCGTCATGCAGTCCTGCGCCCAACGCCTGCAAGCCAAGAGCGTTCAGCGCGATCGGATGGTCTCCGCATCGTGCGATCAGTTCCCGGTAGAGTGCTGCCGCTTCCTCGCGCCGCCCCTGGCGTTGGGCCTGCGCCGCCGCTGCCAAGGATTGCTGGATATCCGTTTCGTTCATGGCTGCATGCTTATCGAACCCGGAGCGGGTGGACAAACCGCTTGGCGCCCGCAAGATGGGCGCCATGCCGCAGGCATTCTCCCCAACCGCGCCGCCCACCCCGCCCCACGCCGTCGATGCGGCAGTGCGCGATGCCGAATGGCTGGCTCACCGATACGATCCCGAGCATGATGCCGTGCATTTGCTGCCCGTATCGCGCGCGCAGCACCGGCAGGCGACGTTCCTGACCGACGAAAACCTGCCCGGCGTCGAACCCATGATCGCATCGCGCGCGCAGACCCGTGCCGCACGTCCCGCGCCGATCCACTTCGTCTTTCATTCGGCCTTCTGCTGTTCGACCCTGATCGCACGCGCATTCGATCTTCCCGGACGATCGATGGCGCTGAAGGAACCCGTCATCCTCAACGATATCATCGGCTGGCGCCGACGCGGCGGCGCCGGCGCGGATATGGCGGAAGTGCTGGACGATACGCTTCATTTGCTCGCCCGGCCGTTCGGGCCAGGCGAAAGCATCATCGTGAAGCCGTCGAATGCGATCAACGCGCTGATCGCACCGATCCTTACCCTGCGGCCCGAGGCGCATGCGCTGATGCTGCACGCGCCGCTCCGCGCCTATCTCGCCTCGATCGCGCGCAAGGGGCTCGAGGGGCGGCTGTGGGTGCGCACGCTTCTGCTCGGCTTGCTGGACGACAAGCTCGTAGACCTTGGCTTTTCCCCGCGCGATCATCTCGGGCAGACGGATCTGCAGGTCGCGGCGGTCGGTTGGCTCGCCCAACATGCACTGTTCGGAAAAGTTGCCGACCGCTTTGGCGCTGCCCGTATCCGCAGCCTGGATAGCGCCGCTCTCATGGCCGATCCCGCCTCGGCAATGGCGGCGTTGGGGCAGCATTTCAATCTGCCCTTATCGACGGAAGAATTGGCCGGGATCGTGTCCGGCCCGGCCTTCACGCGCCATTCCAAGTCGGGCGCCGCCTTCGGCGCGGCCGAACGGGCGGAAGAAGAGCAAGCGGGCGTTGCGCTTCACGCAGACGAGATAGAGAAGGTCATCGTCTGGACGCAGGCCGTAGCGCAGGCGGCAGGCGTCTCCCTCGACGCTCCCAATCCTCTCATCGAGTATCCCGCCGCATGAAAAACGATCTGGACCGGATGTGGGAAGCCGCTGTCGCCGCTCTCGGCCGGGGCGATGCCGCAGCCGCTCGCCGGAGTTTCGAACTGATCGAAGCGGAGGGGCGCGGAACCCACCAGCTCCGGCTCCTTCTCGCCCAGGCCTGCACGATGATGGCGGACGCGCCAGCGGCACATCGCGCGCTGGATCACGTGCTGCGTGAGGAGCCGAACAATCTTTATGCCGTTCTGATGCGGGGCGATCTGCTGACGGCGACGGGCGATCCCCGCGCCGCTGTCTCCTGGTATCAGGCTGCTCTGGCCGAAGCGCCGCGCGCCGGGCCAATGCCCGCGGATCTGCTCGCATCGCTGCGACAGGCGGAGGAAAAGGTCGCTCAGGCCGGCAGGGACTTCTACGATCATCTGGGAGAGAAGCTCGCCACCGCCGGGGTAAGCGCCGCCGCCCATCCCCGCTTCGCCGAAGCGCTGGATCTGCTGACCGGCAAGGCGCAGGTCCAACTCCAGCAGCCAACCAATTTCTATTATCCGCAGCTCCCGCAACGCGCCTTTTACGAGCGCGAGGAATTTGATTGGGTCGAGGGGCTGGAAGCGAAACTGCCTGCGATACGGGCGGAACTTGAGGCTGTGTTGGACGCGGATGTGGGCATGTCGCCCTACGTCGTCCCCGATCCCGCACGCCCCGCCAAGCCGCATCCCCTGCTGCGGGATCCGCGCTGGAGTGCGTACCATTTTTTCTATCAGGGCAAACCTGTAGAGGAGAATGTCGCGCGGTGCCCGCAGACCTTTGCAGCATTGCAGGCGCTGCCGCTTTGCCGGATCGAGGAACGTTCGCCCTTCGCGATGTTCTCAGTTCTCAGGCCGCACACGCATATTCCGCCGCATCATGGCATGCTGAACACGCGGCTGATCTGCCACTTGCCGTTGATAGTCCCAGCCGGATGCCGGCTGCGGGTCGGCAACTCGATTCGCGATGTCGAAGCGGGCCGGATGATGATCTTCGACGATTCGATCCAGCACGAAGCGTGGAATGACAGCGACGAGACGCGCACTGTGCTGATCTTCGAAATATGGCGACCGGAACTGGACGACGCGGAACGCGCGGCGCTCACCGCCCTGTTCGGCGCGATCGGTGTCTATTCAGGGAACGGCGGGAACTAACGACCCCGGTTGTCCTCAGAAGCAGGGGCCGCCGTCATTCCTGCGGCAGGATGCGGCACTGTTGAAACCGGCACGAATGTTATCACGATCATGCTCCCATTCGATCTTGGTCTTGCAGACCCGATATCCCTTCACCAGCGATCCCGTCTCCAGGAATTTCTTGCAGATCATTTTGTCGCGCGGATCGGCCGCTCTCTCCGGGGCATTGGCCGAGGCAACAGTTTGCGGATCGGCGGCTGCCAAGGCGAGAAGAAGCAGAAAGGGAACGGCCATTGTCTTGATCCTCAGGAACAAGCACGATTTAGCGTAAGCATGTTCCCTGTAAAAGAGGCTCCGCACGTCCGATGTCCAGCCGCCTGAAATCGCCGAAGCGGAACAGCGGCACCAAGCCTCGGCGCGCCTTGCGCCTGCGCGTCGAACAAGCGCTTGCCGCAGGCGACATCGCCGCCGCCGCTACGCTTGCGCAGGCCGCCCTCACGGCCGGTCAGGCAGATCCGATGTTGCTGAACCTCGCCGCATGGGCCTGCGAGGAAGACGGCGATTATGCCGGTGCGCATCGGCTGCTGGATCGTGCTTTGCAGATGGCGCCGGGCGACGTGATGATCCTCGGCGCCATCGGTGCGGTGCTGCGCAAGGAGGATCGGTTGGACGAGGCGCTCGCCATGCTCGATCGTGTCGTCGCGATGGCGCCGGGCCACGCCGCTGCATGGTTGGAACGCGGCTATACCCTGGACGCACTTCGTGCCGAAGATGCTGCGGCCGAAAGCTATAAGCGCGCGCTCACGATCGATCCGGCGCTGGCCCCGGCACTCGGCAAGCTTGCCGATGGAGCCGCCAAGCGGGGACAGACCGAGATTGCACGCAACTATGCCGCGCGTGCATTCGCGATCGATCCTCATGAAGCCGCCGCGACCTTCGCGCTTGCGACGATCGAGATCGAGGCGCGGGACGGGGCTGCGGCGGAAGATCGTCTGCGCACCCTGCTCGATCGCAAGCTGGACGGGGACGATCGCACGCGCGCCCTCACTCTGCTGGGCGATGCCCTGGATCGACAGGATCGAACCGACCAAGCGTTCGCGTCATGGCAGGCGGCACAGGCCAACTTTTCCGACCGATATGCCACCACTTTGGGACGGCAGACTAAGCGTCCTTCCCACCGGCGCTTCATCGAACATATCGCTGAACAAGTCGCGTCTACGTCCGGCCAGCCGACCCGATACCGAGAAACCGCACTGCCGCAGGCTGCCGCTACGCACGTCTTCCTGTTGGGCTATCCCCGCTCGGGAACGACGCTCGTCGAAAACGTCCTCGCCAGCGCGCCGGGCGTGTATGCGCTGGAGGAGCGCGATACGCTTGCGGATACCGATCAGGTGCTGGTCGCCAACGATGGCACGATGCCGGATCTGGATGCGCTGGACATCGCTGTCGTCGATCGCTTGCGCGCCGGTTACTGGCAGCGCGTGACGCAAATGGCCGGTGACGTTTCCGGGCGCGTGTTCGTCGACATGAACCCGTTCAACGGCATCAAGCTCCCTATCATCGCCCGCCTGTTTCCGGATGCCCGCATCGTCGTCATGCGCCGGGATCCGCGCGATGTCGTGCTAAGTTGCTACCGTATCAATTTCACGCCCAGCACAGCCTCCTTCGCCTTTAGCGATCTGGAGGAAACGGCCCGCCATTATGACGCGCTGACCGGACTGATCGAGCTTTGCCAGGCGCGCTTGCCTTTGGCCTATCACGAGCTGCGCTATGATCGGCTCGTTACGGATTTCGCGGCGACTGTGCGGGAACTGGCGGACTTCGTCGGTATCGAGTGGACGGACGATTTCCTCAGCTTCGACAAGACCGCCCGCTCCCGCGGCGTCGCGACCGCCAGCGCCACGCAAGTCCGGCGCGGTCTTTACGACGGACGCAACCAGTGGCGCCGTTATGAGAAGCAGCTGGCGCCAGTGCTTCCGATCCTCGCGCGCTGGACGGAGCGCCTCGGCTTCGAAAGCTAGGCCACGCTCTATATTACTTCTAGATCGTCGCGGCCGCATATCCAGCAGCGGCGGTGAGACCGCTCGTGGGCAAGGCATCTGCACCGCTTGGCAAGCCGTGAAGCTGCACCTTGCTAGCTCAACAAAAAAGGGGCGGACCGAAGCCCGCCCCTCTCCTGAGTTTCGCTGAACGCTGGCGTCAGAACTTGACGCGTGCGCCCACCGTGTAGCGGCGACCCAGCGCGTCGTAGGTCGACGGATAGGTGTTGCCGCTGTTGAACGAGGTGTTGCCGATGGTGCCACCAACGATCGGCGGCTGCTTGTCGAACAGGTTGGTCACGGTCAACGTGAAATCGACATTGTCGTTTACGCTGATGCGGGTTGCGAGGTCGAAGTAGTTGAAGGCCTTGATATGGCCGAAATCGACATCTTCGCCCGCCAAGGCACCGCTTCCAATCGTTCCGGCGAAAGCGACAACACCCGGCTCTGCGGCCATTTTGCCGATGTGGCGCCACAGGACCGACACGTCGAGCGCACCGAAGGTAAGCGTCGTGCGCTGATTCCAGGTGAACTCAGGCTGCAGCGAACCTGGATTGGACGACGGACCAGCCGAACCCGGCGAACCGCAATTGGTGCTGTAGAGACCGACGCAACCGCGTGGATCGGAAACCGGGAAAGCACCGCCAGCACCGGTATAGCCGACCGGGATCACCGCGCCAGGCGACAGTGCCTGGAACTGCGAGCGGTTCGTCCAGTTGCCCTGGAAGCTGAGGTTCAGCTTCGCAAAGCCAAGATCGCGGCGGTAGTTCGCCGTTACGTCGATGCCGTCCGTAAGGATCGTGCCGGCATTGGACGACGGGAACAGCAGACCCTGCGTGGTCGATGCATCGCCATCAAGGGCGCCGGTAACTGGATTACGCCGGAACAATGCGCAGATCGGGTTGCCGACGCTGGAGGCAGTTACGCCACCACCTGTCGAGTTGCCGAAGCACCCCGAGATGAGATCGCCAACCGTCGGCTGCGAAATCGCATCGGTGATTTTGATGTGGTAATAATCGACCGACAGCGTGAAGCCGGGGATGAACCGTGGCTGGAGGACCACGCCAATCGTGTACGAGTTCGACTTTTCCGGACGGAGATACGTGCCACCGGCCGTCGTCGAATTCGCCTGAGCCGAAGTCGGGTTCGGGATAGACCCGATCGTCGATGCTGGCGCGCCCTGTGCCAAGCAGACGGCCGCAAGTGCGGCGTTGGCCGTCGGACGGGCGCCGGCGCAAGGATCGATCGCGAGGTTGGTCAGGTTGGTGTTGCTGGGCGCAAACAGCTCGGCGATGTTCGGCGCGCGCACGGCGTGCTGATAGTCACCGCGGATCCGGATGCCTTCGACTGGCTCCCAGGTGCCGCCGGCCTTCCAGGTCGTCGTATTATACGATGGGTTGCCTGGAGCATCGACCTTGTAATCCGAATAACGGACGCCGCCTTCGACGGTCAGGCTCTGGAAGAATGGCTTGTCGGCCACGAGTGGAGCGATGATTTCGCCATACACTTCGCGAACGTCATAGCTGCCCCGGAAGTTCGGGACCGCGCCGCCGGCGCCGCCGAGTTCGCCGGCCGTCTGCGACAGAACGTCAGCATACTGGCGAGCATTGTAGTTGCGATATTCGCCGCCAAGCGCGAAGCCGATCGGGTCCGAAGCATAGGGGCTGGTGACCGGCAGATCGCCGGAGAGCAATGCACGCGCCTGAGCAAGCGATGCCTTCTGCTGGGTCTGCGAAGAGGCCGTTAGGTAAGAAACCTGATTGGGCGAGATCGAGCCTGCCGGGCCGAAGATATTGACTGGAACGCAGCCCGTGCCTGCCGTCACGCCAGCACCGTTAGCAGCCAATGTCAGGCCGTTCAGCGGATTGAGAACCGCTGGCGAGGAGCCCAGGTTACACGAGGTCGTGCTGGTGGCGTACAGCGCAGTCCGCAGGCGCGAGATCAGCATGTAGCCGTCCTGCTGCTGCGTGTTTTCGGACTCACCGTAGGCGCCCGACACGTCGAGCTTGATCGAGTCGGAGACGTCGAACTTCACGCCCGCCTTATAGTCGAACATCTGCGTAGTATATTCAGACGTACGTGGCCCGAGTTCGCTCGTCCGCCGAGCGACGTTGGTCGTGAACGTACGGAAGTTCGGGTTAGGAGTGCCATCCGCAAGCGTCGGGCTCGTCGCACCGGCGGCGAGCGTGCACTGCGCGGCGGTCAGACCATTCGCTGTGCAGAACTGATTGCGCGCGCCGGTGGGCAGGTAAGGGTTGCTGAAGGGAATCGTGACCAGCTGGTTGAAGATGCCCGACGGCGCGATGATCGTGTTGACCTTGTTCTTGGAGAACATGCCACGCGTGTAGACTTCGATGCCGTCGGCAACTTCATAGTGACCGGCACCATAGATGTTGAAGCGTTCGAAGGGCGTCTGGAAGACGTTGAACGGATTGAAGTTGTAGCCGTCCGTCGAACCCACATAGCGACGCAGCGCGCCGGTCGCCGGATTGATGACCGAGCTGGATGCTGCGCCGGTCGTCGGGTTCGGGAAGAGAGCGTCAAGCGCCGGCGTTGTGAAACGCGAAGGAACGGTCGTGCCCGAACCGCCGCGTGCGCCGGACGTCGACGTGTAGTTGTTGAGCGAGATGCGGCGCGTGCCCTGATAGACCGGATTGGTCTTCTGGTAGCCCACCGACAGGACGGCATTGCCGCGGCCATCGTCGAAATTCGCGCCGACCGTCAGATCCGCACGGAACTGGCGGCCATCACCACGCTCGGTGATGCCGTAGCTCGTGTTCAACTCCGCGCCGGCGAAATCCTGCTTCGTGATGAAGTTGACGACACCCGACACGGCGTCCGCGCCATAAGTCGTCGCAGCGCCGCCCGTCAGAGTATCGACACGCTCGATCAGAGCCAGCGGGATATTGTTGAGATCGACGCGACCGATGCGATCCGACGGCACGATGCGGGCGCCGTCCAACAGGACGACGTTACGGAAATTGCCGAGGCCGCGAAGATCGACGTAAGCCGCACCACCGTTACCGTTGTTGACGGCCGAACCGACCGACGGCGTTGCGCCTGGAAGATCGCGCAGCAGTTCCTCGGCCGTGTTGCGCTGGCGCAGCGAGATTTCCTCGGCGCCGACGACATTGACCGGGGTCGAAGCGATCAGGTTCGGATTGCGAACCAGCGTACCCGTGACGACGATTTCGCCGGTGGACGTTTCAGGCGCCGGCTCGGCGGCTGCGGTGGTCATCTGCGCGTACGCCGGATTGGCGATCGCGACGGCGCCGACCAGCAGGGTCGATGCAAGCAAGCTCTTACGGTAACGGTTGGCGGTCATATTGGTCCCCTTTTGCGGCCACCTTATTGGTCGGCCGCTCCAATTCGACGTGTCAGTGCGACGGTGACACCGCCCACATGCGGAAATGGCTAAGCGCAAAAGTTTCCTTGCAACAGCCGGGATGCTGCACTGCACGCGCTATTTTCGCCACATGTCACATCGCGGACACACCTCTATGTCTTGCCGTCAGAGCGGGCAGACCTTAGCCCGGCTTAGGTTTTGGTTGGGAATCGGCCGATGGCGATGAGAATGATGATGGCGCTGACCGCGCTGCTCGCAGCTGCTACTACCGCTTCGGCCGCCGAGCCCAAATCATCGGATCGGGTGCTGCGTGATTTCGGCGCCTGCCGGGCAACCCCCGATGGGGCCGCCCGGCTCGCCTGCTTCGAAAAGACCTTCGACAGCTTCGAGCGGGCCGTGAAGGCCAAAGAGGTGACGATCGTCGACAAGGCGGACGTCCGCGAAGCGCGTCGATCGCTGTTCGGTTTCGCATTGCCGCACATCGATATGTTCAATGGCGGCCGGAGCGACCCAGGCGACGACTTTGTCGAGATCAATACCACCGTCGCCTCGGCGCGCGCGAGCGAGCGTGGTCGCGTCGAAATCCGTCTGGCCGATGACAGCGGCGCCGTGTGGCAGACCACCGATCCGATGAACTTCCCCCCGAAACCCGGCGACAAGATCCGGATCCGCCAAGGCGCGCTCGGGAACTACTTCCTGTCCACCGGCGGGCGTTCGTATCGCGGAGCGCGCCTTCGGTAGGCAAGGCACGCGCCGCAGCGCTGCTCGTCTTCGATAGTGAGACGAACAACGCCCAGGGTCGCCCGCCGCGACTAGTCGATCTTAAGGTCCAGCCGCCCGTCCGCGCCATCGACCGTGACCAGAGATCCATCGGGCACTTCGCCCTTCAGCAGAGCATCTGCGAGCGGATCCTGCAGATATTTCTGCACCGCCCGCTTCAGCGGCCGCGCACCGTAGACCGGATCGTAGCCGACCCGCCCCAGCCATTCCCGCGCACCATCGGTCAAGCTTAGCGCGATCTTGCGATCCTTGAGCAGCTTCTGGACGCGGCCCACCTGGATATCGACGATCGGCCCCATATGCGCCTGCCCCAGCCGGTGGAACAGAATGATCTCGTCCAGCCGATTGAGGAACTCCGGCCGGAAGTGCGATCGCACCACCTCCATCACCTGCGGCTCGACGCTTTCCGTCGCAGCATCGTCGGGCATGTTGGCAAGATACTGGCTGCCGAGGTTCGATGTCAGGATGATGAGCGTGTTGGTGAAGTCCACCGTGCGCCCCTGCCCGTCGGTCAGCCGCCCGTCGTCCAGCACCTGCAACAGGATGTTGAACACGTCCGGATGCGCCTTCTCGACCTCGTCGAACAACACCACCTGATAAGGGCGCCGCCGCACAGCCTCGGTGAGAACGCCGCCCTCCTCATAACCGACATAGCCCGGAGGCGCGCCGATCAGACGGGCGACGGCATGCTTCTCCATGAACTCGCTCATGTCGATCCGTACCATCGCACTGTCGTCATCGAACAGGAAGCCCGCCAGCGCCTTGGTCAGCTCGGTCTTGCCAACGCCCGTCGGTCCCAGGAACAGGAAGCTGCCCAGCGGCCGGTTCGGATCCTGCAAGCCTGCCCGCGCCCGCCGCACGGCGCGTGACACGGCGGCGACCGCATCGCTTTGCCCGATCACGCGATTGCCGATCACCTCTTCCATCCGGATCAGCTTTTCGCGCTCGCCCTGCAGCATCCGTTCGACCGGAATGCCCGTCCAGCGCGCGACGACGCCGGCAATATCCTCGCCGGTCACTTCCTCACGCAGCATCGCGCCTTCCGACACGCTTTGCGCCGCGGCCAGTTGCTTCTCCAGCGCCGGGATCGTGCCGTAGGAAAGCTCACCCGCCCGCCCCAGATCGCCCGAACGCTGCGCCTGATCCAGCGCGATCCGCGCGGCGTCCAGCTGCTCCTTGATCTTCGCCTCGGCGTTGATCTTGTCCTTCTCGGCCTGCCAGCGCTGGGTCAGGCCCGCACTATCCTGCTCCAGCTGCGCCAGATCATATTCCAGCGCCGCCAGCCGATCCTTGGAAGCCTGATCGGTCTCTTTGGACAAGGCCTCGCGCTCGATCTTCAATCGGATGATCCGCCGGTCGAGCCCTTCGATCTCCTCGGGCTTGCTCTCTACTTCCATGCGCAGGCGCGATGCGGCCTCGTCCATAAGGTCGATCGCCTTATCGGGCAGGAAGCGATCGGTGATGTAGCGGTTCGAGAGCGTCGCCGCCGCTACCAGAGCACCATCCGTAATCCGCACGCCGTGGTGCAGCTCATATTTGTCCTTCAGGCCGCGCAGGATCGAGATCGTATCCTCCACGGTCGGCTCGCCCACGAACACCGGCTGGAAGCGGCGCTGCAACGCCGGATCCTTCTCTACATATTTGCGATATTCGTCGAGCGTCGTCGCGCCGATGCAGTGCAGCTCGCCCCGCGCCAGCGCCGGCTTCAGCAGATTGCCCGCATCCATCGCGCCTTCGGATTTGCCCGCACCGACGAGCGTGTGCATCTCATCGATGAACAGCACGATATGGCCCTCGGCCTGCTTCACCTCGTCGAGGACGCCCTTCAGCCGCTCCTCGAACTCGCCGCGATATTTCGCGCCCGCGATCAGGCTGCCCATGTCGAGCGCCATCAGCCGGCGATCCTTGAGGCCATCCGGCACGTCGCCATTGGCGATGCGCAACGCAAGGCCTTCTGCGATCGCGGTCTTGCCGGTGCCAGGTTCGCCGATCAGCACGGGATTGTTCTTGGTGCGCCGGGCGAGGATCTGGATGGTGCGGCGGATTTCCTCATCGCGGCCGATCACCGGATCCAGTTTGCCGTCCCGCGCCGCCTGCGTCAGATCGCGCGCAAACTTCTTGAGCGCATCATAGCGATCCTCGGCTGACGCCGTATCCGCCGTCCGCCCGCCCCGCAGTTCGTTGATCGCAGCGTTGATCGCTTCGGCCTTCACGCCTGCCGCCTGCAGCGCCTTGCCTGCCGCCGTGTTGAGCGACAGCGCGAGCGCAAGCAGCATCCGCTCGACGGTGACGTAGCTGTCCCCCGCCTTGGTCGCGACCTGCTCGGCCTGATCGATCACACGGACGAGATCGTTATTCATCCCGGGAGTCTGCTGTGCACCGCCGCCCGACACAGCCGGGATCTTGGCCAGCGCCGCATCCACGCCGCGCGTTGCCGCCAGCGCATCGCCGCCTGCTGCCTTGATCAGGCCGGACGCCATCCCCTGATCGTCCTCCAGCAGCGCCTTCAGCAGATGCTCAGGCGCGATCTGCTGATGGTTCATCCGAATCGCGACAGTCTGCGCGGCCTGCAGAAAGCCCTTGGATCGTTCGGTCAGCTTTTCGAGGTTCATGGAAACTCCTTGTCGCCCGCCGAGATAGTGTGGCGATTATGTCACACAAGTCCCAACGGACGATTATCCACGCGAGCCTACCATAGGAGAACGAGGCGACGGTTCGAACCCGCAAGGCGGGAACTGCCCTTATTTCGCCCTGTCTCTCGCCGCCTTGGGCGCGAACAGGTCCCCGAAGAAATCGCCCTTGTTCCACATCGGGGCCACATCACCGTCCGCCATCGCTTCCGTGATCCGATAATTCGCTTCGGCAAAACGGGCGCCCGATGCCCAGTCGATCGGTTGGTTTATGTCGTCGCCGGGGTGATGGTAATTGCCGCCAAGGAACTTGCCCCATGCCGCCTCGCCGCCATTGGCATAGCCGGTGGCGAGGAAAACCGCTGGCACGCCCTGCCGCACGAACATGTAATGGTCCGATCGCACGAAGATCGTCTCTTCCGGCATCGGATCGGGCGAGAGCGTCAGGCCGAGCGGCTTCACGGCGGCGGCGGTGATAGGCCCCAGTGTGGAATGATCCGCCCCGAACGCGATCACGTCTTTGAATTTGTACAGCAGCAGGGGCATGTCGAGATCGACATTGCCGACGATGTGCGAAAGCGGAACGGTCGGGTTGCGCGCATAATAATCCGCGCCCAGCAGGCCTTTTTCCTCACCCGTCGAGGCGAGGAAAATCACCGAACGGCGCGGCTTCTTGGGCGATTCCGCCATCGCTCGCGCCACCTCCAGCATCGTCGCAATACCGGCGGCGTTATCCAGTGCGCCATTGTTGATCCGGTCCGTCCCCGGCTTGTCGCCAGGCTTCTCCGGTGTGATGCCTATATGGTCCAGATGCGCCGAGAGAACGACATAATCGTCCTTCAGCTTCGGATCGGAGCCCGGCAGAATCGCCACGACGTTGGGGCTGGTGATGTTCGTGACGACCGCATCCTGCGTCAGCTTGGCGCTCGCCTTGAGCGCGAAGCCCTTCGGCTTGGCGCCATCCACTGCGGCTTCCTTCAGCACCGCCGCCAGCGGCTTCGGCCCACCCGCGAACATGGCTTCCGCCACCGGTCCGTTGGCAAATGCGGAGAGCTTGATGCCGGGCGCGTCGCTGTGCGGCGTTCCATCCTTGCCGATCCATGTGACCGTCATGCCATCAGCGAAGTGCAGCCTCTGTTCGAAGGGCCGGCGCTTGGCCGATGCGAGCGTGTCGATCGAAATGATCCCGATCGCCCCATGCTTGGCAGCCGCCGCGCCCTTCTCGTCGGACGCGTAAGCCGCAATCTCGCTAGGCAGTCCCTTTGGAAAACCAGCAAGTTGCACCACGATCTTGCCGCGAACATCCAGCCCCCGATAATCGTCCAAACCCTGCCCCGGCACATCCAGACCATAGCCGACGAACACCAGCGGCGCGGACGCCTCGCCTTTCGGCATCGCCGGGTTCAATCCGACGAGAACATTGTCGAGATGCGCCCATGTCTTCGCGCCGGCCCGACCGGTCACAGTCAGTGTGCCCTTGGTCCCGCTCCGCTTCGCCTGCGCGAAGCCGATCCGCTGATACCAGCCGCCCGCGTCCCCCGCCGGCTTCAGCCCCAGCGCCTCGAAACGGGAGGCGACATAGCGCGCGGCGATCTCATGCCCCCGGCTGCCGATGTCGCGCCCTTCCAGCAGATCGTCCGCCAGAAAGGCGACATGGGCGCGGAAGGCCTCCGGGGCGAAGGTAGGATTCGGCCCCTGGGCCATGCCGGACGAGGCCAGCAGCGTGCCTAGGACGATGGAGCCGGTGATGCGACGAAGCACGGATGATACTCTCCTGAAACGAAGCCGCCTTGTATCGCGCCGCCGAGCCACGACAATGGCGAAGCTGGCGATACGCTCGCCGGGCCGCTACTGAGGATGCCATTCCGCCTTCCGGAGACTCCATGATCCGCTCTCGTTTCTCGGCTTTTGCCGGCCTGCTCCTCGCCTCCGCCGCCCCGATCATGGCGGCAGCGCCGCTCGCCCCGGCGGCGCCCGTCTCCGCGCTCGTCGATCAGGTGAAAATCCCCTATGAGGAATTTACACTGCCCAATGGCTTGCGGGTCATCGTGCATACGGATCGCAAGGTGCCGTTGGTGGCCGTTAGCGTCTGGTATCATATCGGATCGCGCGATGAGCCGAAGGGCAAGACCGGCTTTGCCCACCTCTTCGAACATCTGATGTTCTACGGTTCGGAAAATGCGCCCGGCTCGGGGCTCGAGCGGCTGGAGGCCATCGGCGCGACCGATTGGAACGGCACCACCTGGTTCGATCGCACCAACTATTTTGAAACCGTCCCCAAAGGCGCTTTGGATCGCGCGCTTTTCCTGGAAGCGGATCGAATGGGCCATCTGCTGGGCGTGGTCGACAAGGCACGGCTGGATGCCCAACGCGGCGTCGTCCAGAACGAGAAGCGCATGGGCGAAAACGAGCCCGGCGGCCTCGTCGAATATGCCGAACTCGACGCGCTGTTCCCCGAAGGCCACCCCTATCGCCACAGCACGATCGGTTCGATGGCCGATCTGAACGGCGCCAGCCTTGAGGACGTCAAGGGCTGGTTCCGCGACAATTACGGCCCGAACAACGCCGTGCTTGTCCTCGCCGGGGACATCGATCTGCCCGAAGCGAGGGCGAAGGTTGAGAAGTGGTTCGGCGCCATCCCGCGCGGGCCCGATGTGAAGCACCCCGACGCGCTCGTGCCCACCCTGCCCGCGCCTGTAGATAAGGTGATGTACGATCACGTCGCCACCGCCTCGGTTTCGCGTGAATGGGTGACGCCGGGCATCAACGATCCCGAAAGCACGCAGGTGCAGCTCGCCGCCTATATCCTCGGCGGGCTTGGCAGCTCGCGCCTGGATAATGCCCTCGTACGGCAGGAGAAGCTCGCCGTCAGTGTCTCGGCCGGCGTCCAGCAGTTCGAGAAGGTCGGCCTGCTGGAGATCAATGCCAAGGTCCGCCCCGGCGTCGATCCCAAGCTAGTCGCCAAGCGCATCGACGAAATCCTCGCCGATTATCTGAAGTCCGGCCCCAGCGCCGATGAGGTGCAGCGCGCGGCGACCAGCATCGTCGCTGGCCAGGTACGCGGCTTGGAACAGGTCGGCGGTTTCGGCGGCAAGGCGGTCACGCTGGCTGAGGGCGCCGTCTATTCGAACGATCCCGCCCATTATGAGAAGGAACTGAAGGAAGTCGCGTCGGCGACCCCCGCCCGCCTGACCGCAATCGCGCGCAAATGGATGGGCCGCCCGCCGCTGCGCCTGATGGTGCTGCCCGGCGAGCGCTCCGCCGCCGATCAGGCGCTGGCCGGCAACGTCCGCCATCCCGCTTACTTCCGCTCTCCCGCGCAAGGCGGTGCACCTGCCCCGGCAACCCCATCGCCCGCGCCCGCGCCAACCCCAGCGACACCGAAGATCGCGGAGCCGCCGCTGTCGCAGATCACCTCGCTCTCCTTCCCAAAGATCGAGCGCGCGAAGTTGTCGAACGGCATCCCCGTCACCTTCGCTAGGCGCGGCGGCCTGCCCCTGATGCAGGTCGCCATCCAGTTCGATGCCGGCAATGCGGCTGATGACAGGGCCAAGCTCGGCACGCAGAGCCTGCTATTGTCGCTTCTCGAAGAGGGCACCACTACCCGCGATTCCATTGCCATTGCGGAGGAGCAGGAGCGGCTCGGCGCCAATATCGGCGCCGCCTCTACGATGGACAGCACGCGCATTTCCCTGTCGGCGCTCAAGCCGAACCTCGGCGCCTCGCTGGATCTGTTCGCCGATGTCGTCCTCAATCCCGCGCTCGCGCCGGGTGAGGTCGAGCGTCAGCGCGCCCGACTGCTCGCCCGTATTGCCACCGAGAAAACCCAGCCACAGGGCCTCGCCATGCGCACTCTGCCGCCCATCCTGTTCGGAACCGCCCATCCTTATGGCGTGCCGTTCAGCGGATCCGGCGACGAAGCCGGCGTCACCGCCGCCACCCGCGACGATCTGGTCGCCTTCAAGGATAAGTGGCTGCGGCCCGACAATGCGAAGATCTTCGCGGTTGGTGACACGACCCTCGCCGAACTGATGCCGATGCTGGAGGCCCGGTTCGGCAAGTGGGCAGCGCCGGCCACGGCTAAAGGCGTGAAGAACTTCGCAGCGCCCGTCCCGGTGCCGCGCCCCCGCATCGTGCTGATCGATAAGCCGCAAAGCCCGCAATCGATGATCCTTGCCGGCCAGATCACGCCGCTGAAGGGCACGGCCGATATCGACACCGTCGATCTGGCGAATGACGTGCTCGGCGGCAGCACCTCGTCCCGCCTCACCACCGATCTGCGTGAGACGAAGAACTGGGCTTATTATGCGGGCACCCAGCTTTCGGCGCTCAAGGAGGCGGTTCCCCTCCTGCTGATCGCGCCAGTCCAGAGCGACAAGACCGGCGAGTCGATCGCGGCGGCGCGCGGCGATGTCGTCGCCTTCCTCGGCAAGCAGGGCACCACTCAGGCCGAACTCACCCGCGCGGTCAGCAGCGCCACGCTCTCGCTGCCCGGCCAGTTCGAAACCAGCGGCGCATTGCTGGGCGCGCTGATGCGGCTCGATCTGCTGGGCAAGCCGGATGATTATTATGTCAATTTGCCCGCCAAATATCGGTCGATGACGCCGGCCTCGCTGGACGCTGCCGCCCGCGCCGCGATCGATCCTGCCAAGCTCGTGTGGGTCGTCGTCGGCGACGCGAAGGTTGTCCGCCCGCAGCTGCAAAATCTCGGCCTTCCGATCGAGGAAGTCGCCGCATCTCCCAACCCCTCGAAGCCTGCAGGAGCAGCAAAGTAATGAGCGACGTAGATGGCCGCTGGGATTGCACGGTCGCGGCACCGATGGGCGAGCAGAATTTCGTTCTGACGGTCACGTCCAGCGGCGCCAGCTTCACCGGCCGAGCCGAAGGCGGCATCGGCGCGATGGACGTGGCAGGCGAAGTATCCGGCGATACGATCGCTTGGCCGATGCGCGTGCCCAAGCCCATGCCGATCACGCTGAATTGCGAAGCGACGATCACCGGCGATAGCCTGGAAGGCAAGGTAAGTGCCGGGATCTTCGGCAGCTTCCCGATCACCGGCACCCGGCTGACCTGATTTGGAAAGCGGCCGCCGCTTCCCTAACTGGGGATCGTGAACAAGCGCGCCCGCGTCCTCCTCCTCAATGCCGCTCTCGGCCCTCTCGATTATCGGGTGGAGCCGGATCAGCATGTCGAGCCGGGCAGCATCGTCCTCGCCCCGCTCGGGCCCCGCCAACTGGCTGGGGTCGTGTGGGAGGCCGAACGGATGCCGTCCGATATGGAGGTGGGCGACAATCGCCTGCGGCCTTTGGCGAGCGTTTATGACCTCCCGCCGCTCGCGGCCCCGCTCCGCCGCCTGATCGAATGGACGGCGGATTATTATCTGGCGCCGCCCGCCGCCGTTCTCCGGATGGCGCTCGCCTCCGCCTCGGCGCTGGATGGCGGGCGGACGATCATCGAATATCGCGCGACGGGGCAAATACCGCCCCGCCTCACGCCCCAGCGTGAACAGGCGCTGGAGCGGATCGAGAACCGCCAGGGGCTCGTCCGCGAACTCGCCACCATTGCCGATGTTTCGGATGGGGTCATCCGTGGGCTGGTGAAGGCCGGCGCGATCGGCCCGATCGAAGTCAGCATCGACGATCCGTTTCCGACCCCCGATCCCGATCACAGCCACCCCGCCCTGAGCGATGCGCAGGCCGGAGCGGTCGACACGCTTGTCGGCGCAGTCGAGGCAAAGAGCTTTGCGCCCTGGCTGCTCGACGGCGTCACCGGCTCCGGCAAGACCGAAGTCTATTTCGAAGCGATCGCCGCCGCGCTCCGGGCCGATCGCCAGACGTTGGTCCTGCTCCCGGAAATTGCGCTGACCGAGCCGTTCCTCAAGCGTTTCGCCGCCCGCTTCGGCGTGGTGCCTGTCGCTTGGCATTCGGATCTGCGCCAATCCCAGCGTCGCCGCGCGTGGCGGGCAATCGCCAGCGGTGAGGCGAAGGTCGTCGTCGGCGCACGCTCGGCTCTCTTCCTCCCCTATGCGCGCCTCGGCCTGATCGTGATCGACGAGGCGCACGAGACGAGCTTCAAGCAGGAGGAGGGCGTGGCCTATCACGCCCGCGATACGGCCGTGATGCGGGCCCGCTTTGAGGATGTGCCGATCATCCTCGCTTCGGCTACGCCCGCAATCGAGACCCGCCATCAAGTCACGCTCGGTCATTATTCCGAACTGACCCTGCCGGATCGCTTCGGCGGCGCGACACTGCCCGACATCAAAGCCGTCGATCTGACCCACGATCGCCCGGATCGCGGCCGCTGGCTGAGCCCGCCGCTCGTGGAAGCATTGCGAGAAACGCTAGAGCGCGGCGAGCAATCGCTGCTCTTCCTGAACCGGCGCGGCTATGCCCCGCTCACGCTTTGCCGTCATTGCGGGCACCGCTTCCAATGTCCGAATTGCACGGCCTGGATGGTCGAGCATCGGCTGACCGCCCGCCTCGCCTGCCACCATTGCGGGCATGTCATGCCCCCGCCCCGCGCTTGCCCCGAATGCAAGGAGGAGGACAGCCTCGTTCCGTGCGGCCCTGGCGTCGAGCGCATCGCCGACGAGGTCGCCGCGATCCTGCCGCAGGCGCGCACGGCCATCGTCACATCCGATACGTTATGGTCGCCCGCCAAGGCCGCCGAGTTCGTCGGGCGGATGGAGAATCATGCGATCGATATCGTTATCGGCACCCAGCTTGTCACGAAAGGCTATCACTTCCCGAATCTGACGCTCGTCGGGGTGGTGGATGCGGATCTCGGGCTGTCCGGCGGCGATCTGCGCGCGGCCGAGCGCAGCTTCCAACAGATCGCGCAGGTGGCGGGTCGCGCCGGCCGTGGCGAGAAGCCGGGCCGCGTACTGGTCCAGACGTATGAGCCTGCCGCGCCGGTGATCCGCGCACTTGTCTCCGGCGATCGCGAAAGCTTCTACGAGGCGGAGACCGAGGCACGGCGCATGGCCAACGCCCCGCCCTTCGGCCGCTTTGCCGGCATCATCGTCTCATCCGAGAATCTTGACGAAGCCGTGGCGACCGCCCGGGCGATCGGCAAGGCAGCGCCGACTGTGGAGGGGATGGAAGTCTATGGCCCCGCCCCGGCGCCGCTGGCGATGCTGCGCGGTCGCCACCGTCAGCGCCTGCTCGTCCATGCGCGCCGGTCTTTGGATGTTCAGGGCGTGATCCGGGCCTGGCTCGGCCCTCTGGAATGGCCGCGCGGCGTGCGCGTGGCCGTCGACGTGGATCCGTACAGCTTCCTCTGATGGTCACACCCGGCCGGGCTAGATCCAGCGTGGCTCATGCTCCTGCAAGATGATCGTCTCGGGCGCGTTCAGCCTCGCGCGGAGCCGTTCCCGTATGGCGTCCATCATCTCGCGCCTTCGACGGTAGAGCGCGCGCTTGCGTGCGGGGATGTCCGCCTCCGAGCGCTGGGCCGCCGGGACCGGCAACACGAAGAAACCTCCCGCTCCGGGCAAGCCGCCACGTTCGCGCCAGAAGCTGTCATAATCGAACCGAACCGGATCCGCGAAACCGGCACGCTGCTGAAAATAGGCGCTCCGCTGATGCCGGTTCTGGTCCGAGACACCACGTATCTGCTCGACTCCGATCTCTTCGCACAAGGATCGGAAGATCTCGACGAGAAAGTCCGGCGGCCGCATCGCATTCGCGGCTTTCGTCAGAACGCGGTTCAGCTCCAGCGATTTCGCACTTCGGCGTCCCTGAATGCCGCCGACATAAGCGATTAGGCGCCCGTCTTCCTTGGAGAGAAGAAAAGCAACGGAATAGATGCGATCGCCGCCCAGCCAAAGGCTTATGACGAGAAGCCCGTCCCGGAGCAGCCAGCGCGGCGAATCGAGCTTGATACGGGCTTCGGCATCGATCTCGGGAATTTCGATTAAATCGACGAACTCGTTCGGCAGGAGATCGAAAGGCCGCCCTAGAGACCCAACCACCTCGCAATGATCGATGATGCGCGCGAAACGCTCCTCGGCGGTCCACCACGCCGAGATGAAGGGCGCCTGCAGCATGCCCCAGATCTCCGGCCGCCACCGGACCACCGCCGCGAGCGGAGTGCCGACAGGAGCTTGCCAAAGCCGCCACATCGTCCGCCAATTGAGAATGCCGAGGCCCGCATGTTTGAACGCCAGCCGCATTCGATCCCACGTCGACAACTGACGAAAAGGGGCGGCGGGAACACCGTCCGTAGCACCAGCCGACAATTCACTGGCAAATGCAGAAAAGTCCGTAATTTCCGTCACTAGGCTATGGTTTCCCGGCGGCGCATCGAGCGAAAGAACATGAATGGAGCAGCCCCCGTCGATCCGTCAGGTTAAGATTGGCATCTCAACAATTGGTTAACAACTCTTAAGATGCCCGCCTGCTCCATTGTCGCCAATCTTTTACGGGCGGCACATCGGCCAGCCACATTTTGTCGCTTGACGGAGAGGCGAGCTTCCTTCTCGCTAGCACCTCAACGCAGGGAGCAACTTGGGTGGCGCAGAACGATATCAACACAGGGTCTTCGGCTCTCGTCCGGTTCGCTCGACGCATGTTGAATGTGCTCAGTGCAGGTGGGTTTTCCAGAATTACGGAAAAGGTGCGCTCGCGATTCGGAGCGAGCGGGCGCGCCTATCGCCGTCAGAAGCTGAACGACGATCAGCGCTTCGACGCGGCCGGCTACGATACTGGCGGCGTCCAGCATCTCTATGGGATGAACGTGGTCGGTCCGCACGGTGCGGCCGGGGGCAATCACATCGCCGTGCCGACGGACGACTTCGAGGCGGCGATAGCTCACCTGGATATTCCGTGCGAAGGCGCGACCTTCATCGATCTGGGCTCTGGAAAAGGCCGTGCCGTGCTGATGGCCGCGGACCATCCCTTCGCGGCGGTGGTGGGCGTGGAATTCGCAAGCGAACTGCACGAGGCAGCCGTTGCGAATGTGGCCCGCCGTACAGCTTTGCACGGTTCCGATCGGCGGATCGCCTTGCATTTGGATGACGCGACCCGCTTTCCGCTGCCTTCCGGGCCGATCGTCCTGTTCCTGTTCAATCCTTTCGATCCGCCGGTACTCACGGACGTCGTCGAGGCGGCAATGCAATCCTGGCGCGCCGACCCTCGGCCGATACGCATTCTCTACATGAACCCTGTTCACCACCGGAGCTGGGAAGAAGCCGGATGGCGCGAGCTTCCGGGGCTGCCCGGTCTTTCCGTCTTCGCGCCGCCCCATGACGGAAATTGACGCCGTTAGACGAACTCCGCCGATCCGTGAGAACGTTCGAACGCTGTCGGGGTGGCAGGCAGCGTCCGGGATAGTTCTGCAAAGACAGCTTCTTCGAACGCCGCTACTCGGCCCGCATCCGATACCTGCATCGGCCCGCTCGCAATCGGCACGCGGGCTATTGCCTGACCAACGAGGCCGGAAAGCACCCGCGATCCAGGCTCGACGATCGCCGATGGAAAGCGGCGGCGCAGAGAGTCGTCATTCTCCCCGATAGCGATCCGACAAATGCCCCGGTCCGTGATCGCAACCAGCAGTGGCCCCAATGCGGTCCGGCACCTCACCCACCGCACTGTCTCCCCTGCCCCGCCACGCCGCCAGACTCCGGGCGTCATACCCAGCCGCCGATCCGCATCGGCATAAAAGCTCGCGGGGGCGGCATAGCCAGCCGCATAGATCGCGCCGGTCACATCGCCGCCCGCAGCCAGCGCCGCCTCCATGCGCCGCCCACGGATCCCCCGGCCAAAGGCCGCAGGCGTCACGCCCGTCGCTTTCCGAAACAGGCGGTGGAAATGATGCGGGCTATAGCCGGCAACAGTTGCCATCTGCGCCAAGGTCAGGGATTGGTCTTGCCGCAAGAGCAGATCGATCACGCGTGCCACCGCCACATTATCGGCGGCTGCGTCGTCGGGTCGGCAGCGGAGGCAAGCCCGCAGCCCGGCCTCGCGCGCTGCCGCCGTCGATGCGAAGAAGCGGACATTCTCGCGCTTCGGGTGACGTGCCGCGCAGGATGGGCGGCAATAGATGCCGGTGGACAGCACGCCGGTGACGAAGCGTCCATCGGCACGCCGGTCCCGCGCCAGTACGGCGCGCCATGCCGCCGCCGCGCTATCTTCGATCTCGCCGCCCATCATGCCGGCGCTATAGCCCTCTCGCATCCGGCAGGCTTCCCGCCGCTTGCTCTCGAAGTGATGACAATTGTCATGCCAGGATCCTCCACCAAAGACTTGGGTCGCTTGCTTCCCCCGCCCCCCTTTGCTAGTCGGCGCGCGACTGATGCGGCCGGTCCCTCGACGGGGCATGTCCGCACACGCCTCGCCATTCTCGGCCGGGGCACCAGAAATCGGGGGAAAGTAAACGCGTGGAGCAGTCCGGCGGCATACAGGCAAGCCTTAGCGGCCGCTATGCGAGCGCGCTTTTTCAGCTCGCCCGCGACGATGGCAAGCTGAACGCGGTTGAGGACAGCCTCGGCGGCGTGAGGCAGGCTCTGGCCGAATCGGCCGATCTTCGGGCGCTGGCCGGAAGCCCGGTCCTCGGCCGGGACGTGGCCGGCAAGGCGATCAATGCGGTTGCCGTTTCTATGGGCCTCGATCCGCTGACCACCAAATTTCTTGGCGTCCTCGCCGCCAACCGCCGGCTTGGTTCGCTTTCGGCGATCATCCGCGATTTCAAGCAACTGGCGGCGCGCGAGCGCGGCGAGGTTTCGGCCGAGGTCGTCTCCGCGCATCCGCTGGACGATGGCCAGGTCGCCTCGCTCAAGACACGGCTGAAAAGCATGGTCGGCAGCGAAGTCGCGGTCGATCTCAAGGTCGATCCTTCCATTCTCGGCGGGCTGATCGTCCGCCTTGGCAGTCGTCAGATCGATGGCTCCATCCGCACCAAATTGAATACGCTCGCTTTGGCGATGAAAGGCTGAAAATGGATATCCGCGCGGCAGAAATCTCGAAGGTCATTCGCGACCAGATTGCGAGCTTCGGCACGGAGGCGCAGGTCTCCGAGGTCGGCGCCGTGCTGTCGGTCGGCGACGGCATCGCCCGCATCCACGGCCTCGACAATGTTCAGGCCGGCGAGATGGTGGAATTCGCCAACGGCGTGCAGGGCATGGCACTCAATCTTGAGGCCGATAATGTCGGCGTCGTGATCTTCGGCTCGGACAGCGAGATCAAGGAAGGTGACGTCGTCAAGCGCACCGGCACGATCGTGGACGTGCCCGTCGGCAAGGGTCTGCTCGGCCGCGTGGTCGATGGTCTCGGCAATCCGATCGACGGCAAGGGGCCAATCGTTGCCGAGAAGCGCAGCCGCGTCGAGGTCAAGGCGCCCGGCATCATCCCGCGCAAGTCGGTGCACGAGCCTGTTCAGACCGGCCTCAAGGCGCTCGATGCGCTGGTTCCGGTCGGCCGTGGCCAGCGCGAGCTGATCATTGGCGATCGTCAGACCGGCAAATCGGCCATCGCGGTCGATACCTTCATCAATCAGAAGCTCGCGCATCAGGGAACGGACGAGAGCAAGAAGCTCTATTGCGTCTACGTCGCGATCGGCCAGAAGCGCTCCACCGTCGCTCAGCTGGTCCGCACGCTGGAAGAGAATGGCGCGATGGAATATTCCATCATCGTCGCTGCAACCGCGTCCGAGCCTGCCCCGCTCCAGTTCCTGGCGCCCTATACCGGCTGCGCGATGGGCGAATATTTCCGCGACAACGGCATGCACGCCGTCATCGTCTATGACGATCTGTCCAAGCAGGCCGTCGCCTATCGCCAGATGTCGCTGCTGCTGCGCCGTCCGCCGGGCCGCGAAGCCTATCCCGGCGACGTTTTCTATCTCCACAGCCGCCTGCTGGAGCGCGCGGCGAAGCTGAACGACGACAATGGCAACGGTTCGCTGACGGCACTGCCGATCATCGAAACGCAGGCCGGCGACGTTTCCGCCTACATCCCGACCAACGTGATCTCGATCACCGATGGCCAGATCTTCCTCGAGACCGATCTGTTCAATGCAGGCGTCCGCCCGGCGATCAACGTCGGTCTGTCGGTCAGCCGCGTCGGTTCGGCTGCGCAGACCAAGGCGATGAAGAAGGTCGCCGGCTCGATCAAGCTGGAGCTGGCCCAGTATCGTGAGATGGCCGCGTTCGCGCAGTTCGGCTCCGATCTCGATGCCTCGACCCAGCGTCTTCTGGCCCGCGGTGCGCGTTTGACCGAGCTGCTCAAGCAGGCCCAGTTCGCGCCGTTGGCGATGGAAGAACAGGTTGCATCGATCTTTGCCGGCACCAATGGCTATATCGACAGCGTCGCCGTGTCGGACGTCGTCCGCTACGAAAGCGCGATGCTCGCTTACCTGCGTTCGGATGCGCCGGAAGTGCTCGCCACGATCCGCGACACCAAGGACTTCTCGGACGATACCAAGGCGAAGCTGAAGAGCGCGCTGGAAGCCTTCGCTAAGACGTTCGCGTAACGGCGCGCAGCCTACCCCGTTCGCCCTGAGCTTGTCGAAGGGCCGTTCTTCTCCGCGAAGAACAAGGACAGGGCTTCGACAAGCTCAGCCCGAACGGGCAAATGGGACAATGAATGCCTAGCCTCAAGAGCCTCAAGGTCCGGATCACCTCGGTCAAATCGACCCAGAAGATCACGCGCGCCATGAAGACGGTTGCTGCCGCCAAGCTGCGCCGCGCGACCGACGCTGCCGTCGCTGGCCGCCCCTATGCGGAGCGGCTGGAGAAGGTGATGGCCAGCCTTGCCTCCAAGGTGCAGATCGGCCCGAATTCTCCGAAGCTCCTCGCCGGCACTGGCAAGGACGACGTTCATCTGATCATCGTCGCCACATCCGAGCGCGGCCTCGCCGGCGGCTTCAATACGAACATCGTCCGCGCAGCCCGCGTCAAGGCTGACGCCCTGATCGCGGACGGCAAAAAGGTTCGCTTCTACCTTGCCGGCCGTAAGGGCCGCGCGGTCATCCGCCGCACCTATCCCGGCATGATCGTCCACGATCACGACATGAGCCACGTCAAGAACGCCGCCTTTGCGGACGCGCTGGCGATCGGCCGTGATCTCATTGCCCGCTTCGAAGCCGGGGAATTCGATGTCGCGCATCTGGTCTTCTCGAAATTCCAGTCCGCGCTCGTTCAGATCCCGCAAGTTTTGCAGATCATCCCGGCCGCAGTGACCAAGCCGGCCAATGATGGGCCGGTGGAAGCCGCTTCCGCCGCAGTGGAATATGAGCCTGATGAGGAAACGATCCTCGCCGAGCTGCTGCCCCGCAACGTCGCCATCCAGATCTATCGCGCGCAGCTGGAGAACCAGGCCGGCTTCTACGGCGCGCAGATGAACGCGATGGACAATGCAACCCGCAACGCCGGCGACATGATCAAGCGCCTCACCATCCAGTATAACCGCACCCGCCAGGCCGCGATCACGACCGAGCTGGTGGAAATCATTTCGGGCGCCGAAGCGCTGTAAATGACCCGTCGCCCCGGCGAAGGCCGGGGACCATGTCTCTCGCCATCCGGGCGATGACGTGGACGAAAAGAGACATGGATCCCAGCCTCCGCTGGGATGACGAATGAAGAAGGCAGAGTAGGACACCTCATGGCAACCGCCCCCGCACTCGGCACGAACAATACCGGCCGCATCAGCCAGGTGATCGGCGCCGTCGTCGACGTCGCCTTCGAAGGCACGCTCCCGGCGATCCTTTCCGCGCTCGAGACGCGCAACGGCGATAACCGCCTGGTTCTCGAGGTCGCCCAGCATCTCGGCGAGAATACCGTCCGCACAATTGCGATGGATTCGACTGAAGGCCTCACCCGTGGTCAGGCGGTCAACGACACCGGCTCGCAGATCCGCGTACCGGTCGGCCCGCAGACGCTCGGCCGCATCCTGAACGTGATCGGCGAGCCGATCGACGAGCGTGGCCCGGTGAACTCGGATCATTACGGCCCGATCCACAACAAGGCGCCGGACTTCGTCGATCAGTCGACCGAAGCCTCGATCCTCGTCACCGGCATCAAGGTCATCGATCTGCTCGCGCCTTATGCGAAGGGCGGCAAGATCGGCCTGTTCGGCGGCGCTGGCGTTGGCAAGACCGTGCTGATCCAGGAACTGATCAACAACATCGCGAAGGGGCATGGCGGCGTGTCCGTGTTCGCGGGCGTCGGTGAGCGCACCCGCGAGGGCAACGATCTCTATCACGAATTTCTCGATGCCGGCGTCATCGCCAAGGACGCCGACGGCAACCCGACGCCGGAAGGCTCCAAGGTCGCGCTCGTATTCGGCCAGATGAACGAGCCGCCGGGCGCCCGCGCGCGCGTCGCGCTCTCCGGCCTCGCCAATGCGGAATATTTCCGCGACGTCGAGGGCCAGGACGTGCTGTTCTTCGTCGACAACATCTTCCGCTTCACGCAGGCGGGCTCAGAAGTGTCGGCTCTGCTCGGCCGTATTCCGTCGGCCGTGGGCTATCAGCCGACTCTGTCGACCGACATGGGCCAGCTGCAGGAGCGCATCACCTCCACCAACAAGGGTTCGATCACGTCCGTGCAGGCGATCTACGTGCCTGCCGACGATCTTACCGATCCGGCGCCGGCCACGTCCTTCGCCCACTTGGATGCGACGACGACGCTGAACCGCGCCATTTCGGAGCTGGGCATCTATCCGGCCGTCGATCCGCTCGACTCCACCTCGCGCGTGCTGACGCCCGCCGTCGTCGGTCAGGAGCATTACGACACGGCCCGCGCCGTTCAGGAAGTGCTGCAGAAGTACAAGTCCCTGCAGGACATCATCGCCATTCTCGGCATGGACGAGCTGTCCGAAGAGGATAAGCTCACCGTGCAGCGCGCCCGCAAGATCCAGCGCTTCCTCAGCCAGCCTTTCCACGTCGCCGAAGTCTTCACCGGCATCAGCGGCAAGTTCGTGCAGGTCGAGGATACCGTGAAGTCGTTCAAAGCGGTGGTCGACGGCGAGTATGATCACCTGCCCGAGAGCGCCTTCTACATGGTCGGCGGTATCGACGAAGTGGTCGAGAAGGCCAAGAAGATCGCCGACGCGGCCTGATCTGACCGCGCCGCTGCGCCTTGAGGATGCGGTCAACGCCGTCTGTCCCTGGTCGGGCGATCCGATCAGTGCGGATGCGTTGACCGAATATCGCGGCGCGGTGGTCGGTTTTTGCAATACGGGCTGCCGCGATAAATTTGCGGCGGCGACACGCGCCTTCGATGAAGCGCTGGAGACACGGTGATGGCACTGCACTTCGAACTGGTCACGCCCGAGAAGCTAGTCCGCTCCGAGGACGTCCACATGGTGGTCGTCCCGGGCACGGAAGGCGATTTCGGCGTACTGGAGGGCCATGCGCCGCTCATGGCGGTGATGCGCACGGGCGAGCTGACCATCTATTCCAACGCGACGACCGTGGCGGCCCGTATCGCCATCGAGGGCGGCTTCGCGGAAGTGAACGAAAAGGGCCTGACCGTATTGGCCGAACGCGCAGTCGAAGCCTGAGCGGAAGTGCAACGCCGTCTC